>OBLI01000005.1_pt1 | contig 219514 bp, 189 predicted proteins | sample 1519701 | NCBI WGS metagenome assembly OBLI01 (sample SAMEA3663005, study PRJEB22513) | pig gut metagenome | biome: pig gut; feature: pig-associated habitat; material: faeces | place: France | collected 2012
GAAAAGGCATCAGGAACAGTCCGAAATGTGAGGATATTTCCAAAGACTTATCTAAACAGAAAAATGCTATGCCAAACCGCAGGAGAATTACACCGCATCGCGCTGGTGCGAAGCGTGTATTTATTCTGCGGTTTCGTGCAATTTTGCATTGTTCCGAAGACTCGATATCAAAACCGTATAACCGATATCGGCAGTTTCGATGCTGATATCACAATACAGAAATCAGAGGTATGATTATGAATGTGAAAAATGAAATCAAAAGTATCATCGTCCGCTCCGGCACGACCATGCAGCAGGTGGTCGATCTGCTGTCCGAGGAATACGGCTGGAGCGACAGTATTTCCAACTTCTCCAACAAACTGAGCCGGGGTTCCCTTCGCTACCGGGAAGCGATTCAGCTTGCGGATGTGATGGGGTATGACCTCATCTGGCAGAAACGGAGGGACCGATAATGGAGAACACACGATATTGCAATACAGAATCTAAGAGAGAGGAAACCATTGCCCTTGAGTAATATCAAAGAAGTACAGGCCATGCAGCTGCCGATTCGAAAGCTGCGCCCCTTTGAAAACCATCCCTTCCAGGTGAAGGACGATGATGAAATGAATCAGCTGGTTTGGAGCGTTCTCACACAGGGCGTTTTGACCCCGCTGGTTGTCCGTCCCCTGGAAAACGGTGAATATGAAGTAATCTCCGGGCATCGGAGACTATATGCGTGTCAAAAGGCAGGAATCGAAACGGTTCCTGCCTTAATTTATGCCCTCGACCGGTATGCTGCTGCCATTGCGCTGGTGGACAGCAACCTCCACCGGGAGAATATTCTGCCCAGCGAAAAAGCATTCGCCTACAAGATGAAAATGGATGCCCTGAGCCACCAGGGAACTTCGTGCCAACTTGGCACGAAGTTGCGGACAGATGAAACTATTGGGGAATCCGTAGGTGAAAGCGCTCGGCAAGTCCAGCGGTATATCCGCCTGACTGAATTGATTCCCCAAATTCTCAGCATGGTGGATGCCGGAAGAATCGCTCTGACTCCGGCGGTGGAGCTGTCCTATTTAACCCGACAGGAACAGCAGAATTTGCTGGAAACCATGGAAAGTGAGGACTGTACCCCGTCCCTGTCCCAAGCCGTTCAGCTGAAAAAGCTGAGCCAGTCCGGCGAATTGAATATGGACAGAATATTCGAAATTCTCCGGGAACCCAAGGCCAACCAGCAGGAAAAAATCAGCTTTCGGGTGGAGGATTTGCGTAAATTCTTCCCAAAAACCTACAGCGTCGCCCGGATTCAGGAGCGGATTTTGAAGCTGCTGGAAGCGGACTGCCGTAAGCGGCAGCGAGCACAGGAACGGTGAGGTGCGGCATGATGAAAAAGAATACGCATAGGGTGTTACGAGGTGAGCGGGCATGAATAAGGTACAGCAGGATATTATGTGCGTCTTATTGCAGACGCTTTTGGATAAAGAACTGATTACCCGGGATATTCACGACAAATCCCGGAACAAAATCCTCGGCACATTGGACTTGCCGGACTTTTTCCGGGATAATGAGGCACGAAAGGAGGATGCACATGGATGTGAGAAGAATCCGTGCTGAGCTGCGGGCGGGGAGGTCAATCTACGACCTGCCCCTCCGGGTCACATTCTACGCCCGGGTGTCCACAGATCAGGACGAACAGATCAATAGCCTTGAAAATCAGGTGCAGTATTACACGGAGCTGATTCAAAGCAAGCCCAACTGGCGCTTTGTGCCGGGGTACATCGACGAAGGCATTTCCGGCGGCACCACAAAAAAGCGGGATGATTTCAACCGCATGATTCGGGACGCAAAAGCCGGGATGTTTGACTTCATCATCACCAAAGAAATCTCCCGGTTTTCCCGCTCGACCCTGGACAGCATCAAATACACACAGGAATTGCTGGAAAACAATGTGGGTGTGCTGTTCCAGAACGACAATATCAACACCCTGGATACGGACAGTGAATTCCGACTGGTCATCATGGCGGGCGTTGCACAGGACGAGATTCGGAAACTCTCCGAGCGGCTGAAATTCGGATTCCGGCAGGCCATCAAAAACGGCCATGTGCTGGGCAATGATAAGCTCTACGGCTACGATAAAAAGGACTGCGTTCTGACCATCAACGAGGAAGAAGCGGAGATTATCCGCATTATCTTCGACCTCTACGCCAACCAGAAGCTGGGTACACGGAGTATCTCCAAGAGGCTGACGGAGATGGGCTACACCAGCCGGGAGGGGAATGCCTTCAATACTCTGACCATTCGCCACATTCTGGAAAATCCCAAGTATAAAGGGTGGTATTGCGGCAACAAGACCTCCAGCCTCGACTACCGCACCAAGAAAAAAGCATTTTTGGATGAAAGTGAATGGGTCATGTACCCCGACCCGTCCATTCCCGCCATTGTCCCGGAAGAATTATGGGATCGTGCAAATGCCCTGTATAAGAAAAGGAGAGAAGAAACCATGCGTCACAGCAGCGGCGTCAGCTTTCAAAACCGGTATCCCTACAGTGCAAAAATCATCTGCGAAGAACACGGCACTACCTTCCACCGGCAGGTGCTGGAAAACAAAAAGGGCAAGCAGGAGGTCTGGCAGTGCAAGGTGTACCGCAGCCACGGGCGTTCCGGGTGCTCTGCCCCCCAGATTCGCAGCAGTGAAGTGGATGCAATTCTCACGGAAATCTTCAAGGAACTGATGAAGGATAAGCAGGCAATCATCGACTCGCTGGTAAAGGTGATTACCAACGTTCCTAAGGAAGTTGATTACGACAGGCTCCTCAGCCGGGTGCTGGAGGAAATGGACGAGATTGAGAAAAAGAAGGATCGTCTGCTGGATTTGAGCATCGCCGGAGCGTTGGACGTAGATGAGTTCAAAAAGCGAAACGACGCCCTGAATGTCCGGCTCCGGGAGTGTGAAAGCCAGCTTTCCGCCATCCGGCAGGAGGAAGCACGGGCCGTCGATAACAAACTGAATGAAGCTGAAATCCGGCGGGTTCTCGACCGGGAATTGAGCTTTGAAGGGGAACCTAATTCGGCACTGCTTACAACAATTTTGGAGAAAATTGTTGTGAAAAAGGAGAGTACCAAGGAGGAAATCCATCTGGATGTGTATCTCAAGTTGGGGCAGCAATATGAGGCGATTTACTCGCCTCAGAACCTGCCCACGAGCATCAACCGTCTAAAAAATACTACGCCCAAACTGCGGATCAGGAGGATCTGATATCCATCGGCACCATCGGCCTTATCAAAGGCATCACCACCTTTGACCCATCCAAGGGGGCGAGACTGGCAACCTATGCTGCCCGGTGTGTGGAAAATGCTATCCTCACACCAACGAATTTGAGAACCTGCCCCAGGCCCCCCAGGGCTCCAAACGCCCCGATTGGCGCATTCTAGACCGGATTTCAGAGAATTTCTATGTCCTTTGTTATTCGCAGAATTTGTGTGTAAGGTATGCTCCCTTATATATCCATAGTTTCCCATTGTGTGCCCCCCGTAAGCTGCTGGAGGCTCAGCAGTTCAATCAGCGGTATCACAAGTACGAGGATATTGACAATGTACCGGACAGGCTTCGTTGGTGTAGACACAGCATGGGTTTGATGCAGACGGAAGTGGCACAGAAGATCGGCATGAGCGACAGTGTATACAAAGCGATTGAGGAAGGTGTTACTCAGCACATCCCGAAAGAGATGGTGGAAAAGCTGGCACAGCTCTATCAAGTGCCAGTGATAGATTTCCTAGATGAATTCAATCAGTTTCTTTACGATGGACAGGCTAACCGCATCCGTGCATACCGGGAGGTGCTTGGATTGAGGAAGAAAACTTTTGCAAGGCAAATGGAAATTCCAATCCGCAGCTTGCAAGGATGGGAAAGTGGTAAGAAGGTAATCAGCCGGAAGTGTTGGGAACGATATTTCAAAGAAAGTAAATAAGCAAGAAAGTTGGAAATATGGCTTCGCCACAATGGGAGACAAGATATACTGCTGAGGAAACACGATAAACTCTAAATAATAATGCGAATCAAGGGTTGAATCTACCAAACAAAATGGTAAAGGGAGCCGTTGAGAACCAAAACGGTCTGATCCGATGCTTTATACCCAAAGGGAAACGAATCTCGGATTACAGAGATGATGACATCCTATTCATTTTCCACAGTATGTGCCAATCCAGAAACATTCCAAACGGTCAAGCATGGGGCGAGTGAATAGTTGCAAAATCATTGATCCGCACATCTCCCGGAAACGAAAAAATCCCACAGGCTTCATTCGGTAAGAAGATGAAACCTGTGGGATTTTTGATGCCGCATTCATTTGATTGATTTGGAAATTCGTGCGTCACGCAAGAGGGACAAAGGGTGTTCCTCACTATCATCTTTGTCACAATTGACAAAAGAGCCTTGAGAAAATTGGTTATTATTCCAAACTGTTCATTTTGCGATTTCGGTAGTATAATTCTTTATGAAAACGCTTTCAAGCAAAGAAAAGATGTGAAATTTCAATGGGAGTATCGATAAATGATGTTGCAAAACGGGCGGGAGTTTCCATTTCCACGGTATCCCGAATTGTCAACGGTACTGCCAAGGTGGCTGCGCAGAAGGAAGCCGCTGTCCGAAAGGCTATTGCCGAGCTGCAATATGAGCCCAACCAGCTAGGGCGAGGCTTGGCAAAGCAATGTACCCAACTGGTGGGGATTTATTTTTACGGCGGCATCTCTCTGCTGGATTCCACTTACAACCTGGAGCTTCTGAAGGGTGCGGAGGAAGTGCTGACACCCAACGGATACAGTTTGGTTCTACTGTCAGACAAACCAAATGTTGAAGTACCGTCTTTCTATCGATATATTCGGGAACGGAGAATTGATGCCCTGCTGGTCAGCGGTCTTTCTTCCGGCATTCGTCAGGATTCCGTTTTCCGGGAATTGATCGATAGTGATTTCCCGATCAGTTACATTGGCAAGTGCTTCCATGAAAAGGGGCTGAATGTGTACGCTCAGTTTGAAGAATACCATGTGGAGATGGTACGCATTCTGCGAACCAACGGACATCGGAAAATCCTGATTTTCCAAGATGTCATTCATGATCATTATATTCAGCAGGTAAAGCTTCGAATTGGGGAGTCCTTTTCAGGTGTGGAACTGCAGGCGGTGCAGCTTTCACAGGAGGATATACCAAACATCGATGGTATTCTTTCCGCAGCTGTCAGCAATGGGTTTACCGCAGCTTGCTGCCCGACAATTCATGATGCTGTCAACCTGATTCATAGCTGTGCAAGACTGGATTTTTCTGTTCCGGAGCAGATCTCGATTATTGCGGTAGAGCACCGACCGGAAGAAGGACGGGACTACTATCCTGCCATTTCTGCAATGTATGTGCCTGCTAGGCAGATGGGGAGAGTAGCAGCAGAGCAACTTCTGACGGCCATGGGTCGGAAGGCAGAGCAGCGGAAACACATTGAATTTCATGTGGCATATACGGAACGCAACTCCATTGCAGAAAGGAACTCCCATGCGTAAACTTTTGATTCGGGCCGATGATTTCGGCTTTTCGGAGGGTGTCAATTACGGTATTGCAAAAACAGTATATGATGGTCTGATTCAAAATGTGGGCCTGATGCCAAATATGGAAGCGGCCACCCATGGAGTGTCGTTGCTGCGGGGCACCAAGGTTTGCTTGGGTCAGCATACCAATCTGTGCGTGGGCAAACCGATTTCGGATCCGGCGCTGATCCCAAGTTTGGTGGAGGAGAACGGAGAATTTAAGGCCGCAACCCAGTACCGAACGGCAGGAAGGGACATTGTGGTGCTGGAAGAGGCAATCATCGAGGTGGAAGCGCAGTATCGGCGCTTTGTGGAACTCACAGGAGAGCAGCCTCGTTATTTTGAAGGTCATGCCATTATGAGCCCTAATTTTTTTCGTGCATTAAAGACAATTGCTCAACGGCACGATCTCCCTTACCTGGAATTCGGACAGAATCTGACCTGCCGGTTCCGCAACGCACAACTGGTTGGCATTATGGAAAGTATGCAGCCAAAGTATGATCCCTATGCAGCCTTGAAACGGGCGGTCATGGGAGGCTGGGGAGAGAATATCTATCCCATGCTGGTCTGCCATCCGGGCTACATCGATGATTATCTGATGACCCACGGAATCCTGATCCAACCACGTCCAAAGGAAGTGACTATGCTTTGCGATCCTTCTGTTGCGAAATGGTTGGAGCAACAGAATGTCAAACTGATTACCTATGACGATCTATGAGAATTGAAAACTCATTTACAGAAAGGAAAACAATTATGAAAGCAATTATGGTTATGTACGATTCCCTGAACCGTGCCATGCTGGAAAGCTACGGCTGTGATTGGACCCATACACCGAATTTCAAGCGCCTGGCAGAGCGTGCGACCCAGTTTGAAAACTGCTATGTGGGCAGTATGCCCTGTATGCCCGCCCGTCGGGAGCTACATACCGGCCGCCCCAATTTCCTGCACCGCAGCTGGGGGCCTCTGGAACCCTTCGATGATTCTATGCCGGAAATTCTGCGCAACGCCGGAATTTGCAGCCATCTGGTCAGCGACCATCAGCACTATTGGGAGGATGGCGGTGCCACCTACCACACCCGGTATACCTCCTGGGAGTGCATCCGTGGTCAGGAAGGGGACCCTTGGAAAGAAAATCTGAACTATACGCTGGATACCCGATCTGTATTTGCTGGCAAATCCCAGTTCATGGATAAGGTACCAATCATGAAAGCGATGAATGTTCACGATCAGGTAAACCGGCTCTATCAGGATACGGAGGAAAAGACTGCTCAGGTTCAGACCTTTGATGCCGGTTTGGAATTTATTGATGTGAATCATGATGCAGATCAATGGTTCCTGCAGATTGAATGCTTCGATCCCCACGAACCCTTCTTCTGTGACGAGAAGTACAAGAAGCATTTTGATGGTCCCCTCCATGGTGAGGATGCGCTGGGCTCCGATTGGCCTCCATATATGCCTGTGCAGGAAAGTGAAGCTGTGGTGCAGACGGTGCGCAACAACTATGCTGCTTTGCTGGAAAAATGCGATGTATCCCTGGGCCGGGTGCTGGACAAGATGGATGAATACGGCCTGTGGAAGGACACCATGCTGATTGTCTGCACTGACCACGGCTTCCTGCTGGGCGAACACAACTGGTGGGGCAAGACGGCAATGCCCTGCTACAATGAGATTGCCCACACGCCGCTGTATGTTTACGATCCCAGACTGGACTGCGCCGGAAAGCACTGCGATACCTTTGTGCAGATGCCCGACCTGGCCGCTACGATTCTGGAATTCTTCGGTCAACCCATCCCCAAAGATATGACTGGCAAGCCCCTGCACAGTGCTATGGAAACAGGTGTGCCCATCCATGACCATGTGGTTTTCGGCTTCCACGGCGGCGAAATCTGTGTCACCGACGGCAAGTGGCTGTACATGAATGCCCCGGAGCATCCCGAAGATCCTTACTATGATTACACCCTGATGCCCACCCATATGCGCTTCCGCTTTACTCCCGACGAGCTGAAGAATTGGGAGCCTGCTGAGCCCTTCTCCTTTACGAAGGGACTGAAAACCATGAAGATTCGTTGCCAGGGCAGCACTGTGGGCGGTACCGATGCTGTAGCTCCCAGCCGTCTGTTCGACATTGAGAAGGATCCCGGTCAGCTGGAAGAAATCCAGAACGAGGAAGCCGTCCGCAAAATGAAGAAACTGATCGCGGCATATATGGCAGAAACAGACGCGCCTGTGGAGCTGTACCACCGATACGGCATCGAACGCTGTGAATGATAAATTTTCCTTGCGGAAGAAATAAAAAAAGGTATGATGTAGGAGAACAGCCCAACGAAAGGAAGTGTATCCGGTGAAAAAGAAGGCAAACTCCATCTCAATTCGATGGAAATTGTTCCTGGTGGTTTTACTGGTGCAGATTCCCTTCTGTGGGCTGTTTTTCTATTATTCCAACAGAACTGTCAATCAGGTAAACAATCAGCTGGCAGAAAGTCAACTGAGTACTTTGAATGTTTTCCGGGAATCTCTGGAAACCCAGATCAAAAATGCCGAGGATTTTCTGTACACAATATGCTGGGGCTCTGATATCTTTACAGAAATCAGCGAAGCAGCTACCATAGATGAAGTTCAAAGCAGTATGGAGCAGCTGCTGGACGACGCACTTCTGCTGACAGGCAACAATGCCAATTTGAACACCGTCACATTGTACTGCCCGAATGTGGATGCCGGGTGGGTGGTAAACCGGGATGGAATTATCGAGAACAGCCGATATCTGCCGCTTCTTCAGCAGTTGATTACAGAAGGGCAGATTATCAACCGGGGCTGGCAGCTCCGGGAAACGGACAGCGGCAATGACTTTGTCCGGGTCTGTGAATACAAAGATGTCTATGCCATGGTTGCCATGAATCTGAATGAAATTGCTACCAACGCAAGAGTATACAGCAGCTTGTCTGCGTCCATTGTTGTTCGGAAGGGCAGCAGGATTCTCAACAATGCCGTCTGGATTCGTGGCTTCGGCGATCAATTCCCGGAGCCGGAATCTAAGGGTGAAAACTGGTATATGGTAGAAAATCCTCTGAAGCATGTACGCTATCAGATTGTGGAAACCAATTTTGCGGGAATGACCCTGTGCATGGGCACCCGGTATCTGTACGACTGGACTTGGATGCGTGTGCAGAGCATTGGATTGGGAACGGTGTTTTTGATTACGCTGCTGGTGGGAATTGCTTATCTCCACCGCACCTTTTTCCGGCCCATGAACAATCTGGTGAATGTGATGGATGCCCTTGGACGAGGCGAAAGGCCGTCTTTGGAGCTGCCCAACAACAGCCGGGAGTTTACGAAGGTCAGTGATACCTTCCGGGATATGCTGACCACGCTGGAAGAACAGAAAATTGCCGTCTATGAAAAGGAAATCAAGGCGCAGAAAATGGAAACCAATGCTCTGAGACTGCAAATCCGGCGCCATTTTTTCCTGAACTGTCTGAAAAATATTTATTCACTTGCCAATGGCGGCGATATAGACAGCATCAAGAAAATTGTCCTTCTGATGTCGGTAAACCTGCGCTATACCCTGGAAATGCACAAGGATGCGGTGGAGCTTGCGCAGGAGCTTCGGGAGTGTGAAACCTATGTGGAGCTTCAGGGTGTAGGTCAGGCACGTCCGCCGGTTCTGCGGACACAGATCGCACCGGAGCTGCTTTCCTTTCAGGTGCCGCCAGTGAGCATTCTAACCATGCTGGAAAACTGCTGCAAATACGGCAGCCGTCAGGATGAAGGTCTGATGATCACCATCACTGCACAGCTGCGGGAAATGGACACCCAGAAGTTTGTATGTATTGCAATTCAGGACAATGGCTTGGGCTTCCGGGGAGAGGATCTGATGAAGCTGAACAACAATTTGAGTCAAGTTCAGGAAGAAGGGCATGTAGGCATATCCAACACCATGGCACGGATTCGGATGATGTACGGCGAACGCTGTGAGGTTTTGTTCAGCAACCGGGCTGGTGCCCGGGTGGAATGGATTATCCCGCTGTCAGAAAGAGAGGAAACCACATGAAGCTTTTGATTGTAGACGATCAGCTTTTGACGCTTAACGGCATTGCCCAGGGAATCAATTGGCGCGAAGAAGGGTTCGATGTGGTGGAAACAGCACAGAATGCCATGGAAGCCAGAATCTCCTTTTCCAGAGCGGTGCCGGATGTGATGCTTTGCGACATTGAAATGCCGGTGGAAAACGGTGTGGAGCTGTGCCGCTGGGTGCGTCAGCAGCGATATGGAACAGAAATCCTATTTCTGACCTGCCACACCGACTTTATCTATGCGCAAGAGGCCATTCAGCTTCGGGCCAGCGATTTCATTGTACAGCCTGCGCCCTATCACGAAATCCGGGAAAAAGTGCATAAGGTGGTGGAGTCCCTCCGGGAGAAGCAGAAAAAGCAGCGGCTTCAAAATCTGGGCAGCGGATATTCCAGAAAGCAGGACCTAGTCAACGGTAATCTCTGGCGGGGTTTTCTGGTGGGAACCATTACCCAGGAAGCGTTGGCGGCTTTGCCGGGAATGCCGGATCTGGAGAAGCCTGCCTGGCTGGTGTTGCAGCAGCTCTGCCGATGGCATGAGCCAGACGGTCCCTGGCGGAAGGGACTGCTGATAGAAGCTCTGCGGAACTTCCTGCAGGATGTTTTTTTGCCGGATACGGACTGCACCTTAGCTTCCTATATGGAGTACAATACCTACGCCATTGTGATTCAGCCTGGGAAGCATCCCCTGACCCGAGAAGATGTAGCCAGCCGATTGAAATATCTGTCCGACTGCTATGATGTGTATATGCCCTGCTGCGCCGAATTTTATCTCTCTGAGCTTCACAGCATTGGGGAAATGTCGGATACTTGGGAAAAGCTCCTGCATTGCCGGGATCAGAGTGCGCCGGATACCCGAGGGATTCATTATTTGAAGGATGCCATTTCCATCCCGGTGGATCCCTTGCGTTACCTATCCCAGAAGCAGAACTGGCTGAGAATCTATCAGAGTAAGGGTTCTGGGGAGATGGCCCGAAACGCGAAGGAAATTCTGGAAAATCTGCGGCAGGCAGGGGCCCTGAACCGCAGAACACTGAATGCCTTTCAGTTTGACTGGCTGAGCACCATTCATGAGATCGGAACGCTGTCTGATGCGCTGGACAGCCCGGAGGGTAGCACGCTTTTGCGGCACAGTGTCTATTCCATGGAGGATATGTGTCAGCTGATTGCGTTCTGTGTAAAGTCGGACAGTTGCAAGGAGGAGGAACGCATAGTTCCGCAAATCGTGAGATTCATTCAAGAGCACGTTTACAGCGACATCCGAAAAGACGACATCACCAATCTGGTACATCTGAACAGTGACTATGTGACCCGAATATTTAAAAAGGAAACCGGATATTCAATCAAAAGCTATATCATTCATGAAAAAATGCTGGCAGCGAAGCAGCTGCTGCAAACGACCTCTCTCTCGGTGGGCAGCGTTGCTATGCAGCTGGGATATAACAACTTCAGTCATTTTTCAGCCGCCTATAAAAAAGAATTCGGCATTTCTCCGGGAGAAGAAAAACGATCCTAACAACGAAAAAACGACCTTTGGAACAGCGCCGAAGGTCGTTTTTCTTACATAAAATGGGTCGATTACGGCAAAAGCGATTCCGTAGGGAAACCACTGCCCCCAAAAGTCGCTTTTTTGATAATCAACACACAACTGGTCGAAAAATTGCTTTTTCGGTTTTCGCATATTTGGTAGAGGATATCCACCCAAATATGGTATTTTATGGGCGTAAAGGAAAAACCATTGGGGGTGGTTACGCAATGTCAACAAAAGGCGAAGTGCTGGTAGAGGTAAAGGACCTGTGCAAGAACTTTGGTGTGACGATTGCTCTGAACCATGTGGACATGCAGATCAAGCGCGGCGAAATCCGTGGCCTGATCGGTGAAAACGGTTCCGGCAAATCCACTGTTACATCGATTATTGCAGGTTTGCAGCCTGCCACCAGCGGCGAGATGATCTACCAGGGTCAGCCGTGGAAGCCCACTACCGCACTGGATGCGGTGAAAGCAGGTATCGGCATCATTGTTCAGGAAATGGGCACAATTCCTTCCATTACCGTGGCGGAAAACATCTTCCTGGGTGACTACGATCAGTTTAAGGTCGGTCCGATTATCAGTAAGCGTAAAATGATTGAAGCGGCCCGGGTAGCTCTGGAGAAAATTGGTGTTACCAATATTGATCCTGCCAGAATTACCGGCAAGTACAATATGGAGCAGCGCAAGCTCATTGAGATTGCAAAAACCATGGCCCATGATCCGGAAATGTTTGTGGTTGACGAAACGACAACAGCCCTTTCTGAAAGTGGCCGTGAGATCCTGTACCGGATCATGCGTCAGGCTGCGGATAATAATAAGGCTGTTGTGTTTATCAGCCATGATCTGGAAGAAATCATGGATAAGTGCGATACCCTGACGGTACTTCGGGACGGCGACATCATTGGCTCTCTGGAAAAGGAAGAATATGAACCCAACCTGATCAAGAAGATGATGATCGGTCGTGATATCCAGGGAGACTACTATCGCTCTGATATGGATGGCTACAGCGATGAAGTGGTTCTGAAGGCAGAAAACCTAACCACTATGCGGGATCTGCTTTGCTTCGATCTGGAACTGCATAAGGGAGAGATTCTGGGAATTGGCGGCCTGAGCGAGTGCGGTATGCACACTCTGGGCAGAGCGCTGTACGGCCTGGAGGATATTGTCGGCGGCAGTGTGACTCTGTGTACCGACAACATAGTAATCAAATCTCCCGAAGTTGCTTTCCAGCATCATCTGGGCTATGTTTCCAAGAACCGTGACCTGGAATCTCTGGTCATCAACGGCACTATCGCTGTCAATATCCAGAGTACCGGCTATAAAACCAACCGCGGCCTCGGTCCCTTCATCAGCGGTAAGAAAGAGAATCAATATGCCCAGCTTCAGGTGGACGCTTTGGCCATCAAGTGCAACAGTATTTTCCAGCCCGTCAGTGCCATGTCCGGCGGCAACAAGCAGAAGGTTGTTTTCGGCAAATGGCTGGCAGCGGATGCTCAGGTTCTGATTCTGGACTGCCCCACTCGTGGTGTTGATATCGGTGTCAAGGCTTCCATGTACCAGCTGATTAACAACATGAAGAAAAAGGGTGCCTCCATCATCCTGATTTCTGAGGAGCTTCCCGAACTGTGCGGTATGTCTGACCGGCTGCTCATCATGCGTGACGGCGAGATTTCCGGTGAGTTCTACCGTAAGGATGGCTTCGACAATACGAAGCTCATCGACTGCATGATTTAAAAAGGAGGGAAAAACGTTATGGCAACACCTACTGCTACAGCACCAGAGCGTCAGGTTCGGCTGACACTTTGGGATCGTATCGATATCATCAAAAATACCCGCTTTTTCCCTCTGGCGTTCCCTCTGTCCATGCTGGTTGTCGTATTTCTGCTGTTCACTGCTCTCACCGGCGGCGGATTCCTGCGGAAAACCGTTCTGATGGGCATTTTCAACCAGAGCCTGATCGTGGGCACCATGGCAACAGCCGTGTGCTTCATCTACACCACCGGCAACATTGACTTCTCTGTCGGCGCTGTTATGGGCCTCGCCTGTACCATTGGCGCTCTGGCTTATCAGGCAACCGGCAGCATGACGGTCATGCTCATCGTTACCATACTGGCTGGCCTGGTGCTGATGATGTTCAACTGCACCCTGTCTGTGGTAGCTGGTGTCAAGCCTGCTATGGTGGCCATCGTAGCGCAGTCTGTGTACGGCGCCATCACCACCACTCTGGTTGGTGCAAATCCCATTGGCGTGGACAACAGCATCTGCAAAATATTGGAGGGGAACTACCGCTACATCGCCTTTCTTGTTTACTTCGTCGTCTGTCTGATTATCTACCATAAGACCGAAATCGGCAGAAAGCTCCGTTTCATCGGCGGCAACGAGAATTGCGCTGTGCAGACCGGTATCAACTCCATGAAGTGCCAGTACCTCTCTTTCCTGATTGCAGGCATTGGCGTAGGCCTTGCAGGCACCTTCCAGACCATGCGTACCGCAAACGTCGCATTCAATACCGGCGCCGGTATGGGCATGGATGTCATGCTGGCAACGGTTCTGGGCGGTATGTCCATCTTCGGCGGCACCAAGTCCAATGCTTATGCCGGCGTCATCGGCGCTATCACGGTCACCATGCTGAACAAAGGTCTGCTGATGATTGGCGTGTCCTCCACTATGATCCAGGGCGTGCGTGGTATTGTGTTCCTGTTGCTGGTGTTCCTGAACAGCGAACGGCAAATGACTCTGCCCAGCCGTCAGCAGTTCTGATTCGACATTCGTATTTCTTCCGCGGCATATCCCGGAGAAAATAAAACAAAAGGAGAAACATTATGAAAAAGACATTTGTTAGAATTCTGGCTCTGTGTCTGGCTCTGCTGATGCTGGCTGGCTGCGGCGCAAAATCCGAAGATCCCGCTGCCGGCGGTTCTGGCGGGGAAGCTTCCGCAAAGCACTATAAGATCGGTGTTATTGAGGTTCAGCTGAACGACGAAAGCACCAACCGTGCCACCTGGTTCCATGAAGTCATCGCTCCCGCGTTCAACTGCGAGTTCATGTTCTCTGAGGCCTGCACCGACCTGAATGCGGCCATGACCTTTATTGAGAATGCTGCCGATGCCGGCTGCAACGCCATCATCAGCTACTATCCCATCGCTGCGAATACCGAGCAGTTGGTTCAGCTGTGCGCTGAGTACGACATGGTTTACGCCGAAAACGGCGGCCGTCACCCCGCTAACGCAGCTGCCTACGAAGGCAACTACGAGAACTTTGCCGGTGGATTCATGGCTGACCAGCCTGCAACCGGTAAGCTGTTCTACGACTTCATGAAGGAAACCATCGATACATCCGTTGAGCATGGCTACATCCTGGCTACCGGCGGTGCCTACCAGGGCAACGCCCAGCAGACTGAGATTTCCGGCAATATGCTGTCCGCTTTGTGCGACCTGTACGGCCTGACCTTTGACCAGACCATCGAAGCACTGTACCAGTCCGATGCTCCCATTATCGGTACCAATGACAAGGGCGTGGAAGTCTACTGCTATCCTGGCACTCCCAGCACCTCCGGCTGGCTGGAAGGTCTGACCGCTGCTCTGCAGACCGGTAAGTATGACTACGTTTTGCTGGCTCCCAACGTTTTGTCCAATGTCGGTACCGCCATCAGCGAGACCGAGTCTGCTATGAACAAGGACATCACCGTCATCGGCTTCGGTTCCTTCGGTGAGGCTCTGTCCTCCGCCATGCACAGCAAGGATATCTTCGGCAATCAGACCGTTGCAATGTCCACCGTTAAGTTTACCTCCATTGTTTCCACTATGGGCTTTGCCAAGGTCTACAACTGCCTGACCGGCAACCGGGAAGCCTGCCTGGATTCTGATGGCAATCCCAGCGTCCTGCTGTTCCAGATGCAGGGTGTTACCAGCCCCGAGCAGCTGGATGAGATCTCCGCATGGGATACCAGCGGCAAGTGGGTTGCAGACCTGGACTTCGTCAACAGCTGTATCGCTGCTAAGAACGCCGGCCTGACCGACGCTCAGATCCAGAGCAACATCTATGGCCTGACCTACGATGTAATCAAGGCTCGTCTGGGCTGATTCTGAAAACGCAAACCGGGTACCGACGGATCCCGCCGGTACCCAACAGGAAAACTGGTAAAAACTGGCTTATGCCGGAAGGATGGTACTTATCATGAAAACAAGTGGTAAAGAAACGCTGGTCACAGTTGTGAAGACTCTGGCGATTCCCTTTATCAGCTGGCTCGTTATGGAGCTGTTAGCCCGGTCCTTTGCCGGCATGAGCGTGATCAACAGCTCCGCAGACATTAAAACTCTGTTCCGTAATCTGATTTCTTCTCTGGCCTTTGCGCTGGCTATCAGTTCCAACCTGAACTGCGGTCGTATGGATCTGTCCCTGGGTTCCCAGATGTATGTCGGCGTGATCTTCGGTGGCAATTTAGCCCTGGCATTGAATCTGGGCGGCGTGGGTGTCTTGCTGATGTCCTCCATCATCGGTGGTATCTGCGGCTTGCTGGTTGGTTTTGTGTTTATCAATCTGCGTATTCTGCCCATGGTTTTGGGATTGGGAATGACACTGGTATTTGAGTGCATCTGCTTCGCTGTGAACAAGCAGCAGGGCGTTATCCTCTTTGGTAAGCCCGGCATGGAGTTGCTCTCCAATATCTCCTTTATCGTTGTAATGACCTTTGTCATTATTCTGGTCACCTACTACCTCTACCAGCTGAGCCGTTACGGCTTCCACTATCGGGCCATTCAGGGCAGCCAGAAGCTGGCAGCTGATTCCGGTATCAACATCTTCTCCAACTGCGTCATCAGCTATGTGATTGCCGGTGTGCTGGTTGCTTTGGCCGGTGTGTTCATCACTGTGTATTCCGGTGGTCTGGCCCCTGTTCTGGGTATGAGCTCTAACAGCTATGTGTTCAGCAATATGTTCCCCATGGTTCTGGGTGCCTGGATTGGCTCCATGTGCCACAACCGGGAGCTGGGCGTTGGCCTGGCAGCCGTCAGTGTGAACATCGTTATTCTGGGCCTGTCCAAGCTGGGCGTTTCCAACAGCGTGCAGAACGTGGTGGTTTACAGCCTATTCCTACTGCTGGTTGTTTACAATGCGAACAAGCATAAGATTGCTTACTACAAAGCCCGCCGGGCACGTGCTGCTATGGCACAGAAGCGGATGGCTGAAAAAGCTGCCGCCACTGCATAAAAAAGATTGAATTATTCTCCTCTTATGCCCTGTGGCCCCCCTATGGGCTACAGGGTAACTTTTTTAGGAAATGATTTATATGAAAAAACGACCCCATATTATCATCTTCAATCCGGATGAAATGCGTGCCGATACTATGGGACATATGGGCAACCCAGCTGCCAGCACCCCATTTCTGGATCAGTTTGCTGCCCGGGAAGCGGTATCCTTTCGGAATGCGGTCTGCCAGAATCCAGTCTGCGTTCCAAGCCGATGCAGTTTTTTTACAGGGCTCTATCCCCATGTGAACGGGCACCGGACTATGGCGCATCTGCTGCGGCCTCACGAAAGCTCTCTGTTCTCGGAACTGAAGGACAGCGGCTACTATGTCTGGATGAATGCCCGCAACGATCTGGTTGCTGCCCAGTATGAGGGCTTGATGGCGCGCCATGCCACAGAGATTTTCTACGGCGGCGATGCGCCCAAGGCCCCTGGTCTGGAGAATCCCGGAATTCGGGGGGCTATGGATGGAAAATACTTCTACTCCCATTATGAGGGCAGGTTGCGGCTGGATGAAGCCGGGCGCAATTACTCCCGGGATGACGAGGTGGTGGATGCCGCCATTGAAAGACTGACCCATCCGGTAGACGACCGTCCCATGTGCATCTTTCTGGGCCTGATGTATCCCCATACGCCCTACGCTGTAGAAGAGCCTTATTATTCCAGAATTGATCGCAGTCAGCTTCCAAAGCGGATCAAACCGGAGGAATGCGATGGAAAGCCCAAAATGGAGCAGCGCCTACGGGACTTGCAGCACATGCAGGACTACACGGAAGCGGAGTGGGACGAGCTTCGGGCGGTATATCTTGGAATGTGTTCCAAAATAGATGACCAGTTCCGAAGGCTTTGTGATGCGCTGAAACAGGCGGGCATCTATGATGACTGTGCAATCTTTTTCCTCAGCGATCACGGCGATTTTGCCGGAGACTACGGCCTGCCTGAAAAAGCACAGAACTGCTTTGAAGACTGCTTAGTGAAGGTTCCCTTCCTGGTAAAGCCTCCCAAGGGAGAGCCTATTGATCCCGGTATCTCTGACAGTCTGGTGGAGCTGGTGGATTTTTATGCCACTGCCATGGAATATGCAGGCGTTACCCCGGATCACACCCATTTCGGAAGAAGCTTAAAGCCTGTTCTGGGAAACAAAGCCCAAGAAATCCGGGATTACGTCTTTTGCGAGGGGGGCCGGATGCCCGGAGAAACCCACTGCGATGAAAGCCACATCAACGGCCCCAATGGCTCACCGCCTACCTTTGTCTACTGGCCCCGGCAGACGGCTCAGCGGGAGGACGATACTCACTGCAAGGGTACCATGATTATGGATCATCGGTATAAGTACATCAGCCGGGTGGCTGGGAATGACGAATTTTACGATTTGCAGAAGGATCCCGGAGAACGGCACAACGCCTTTGAAGACCCGGCGTATGCCCCTGTCATTTTGAAAATGCAGCGGGAGCAGCTGCGGTGGTATCAGGCAACCTGCGATATCGTTCCTCTGGATTTTGATGCCCGGTTCAACAAGGAAATGCTCTGGGCTATGATGAAGAGCAATGCCCAGAACGATGCCGAGCGAAGCGTTATCCGAGAGAGTATTGATGCCGGGCTGCCCATGGCCCATGTCTATGGTGCACTGGCAAAGTTTCGGGCAGAAAATGAGAAAAACGAGGGATAACCATGGCACTGATCCATTTAAATTACAAGAGCAAATATCTGGACGGAAACACCGATGTGAATGTGCTGCTGCCGGATCTGCCCTTTGGAGGTGTGCCTGCTGACTTTTATTCCAGCGGCGTTAAGTATCCCGTTCTCTGGCTGCTTCACGGTACCAGCGGAGATTATTCCGTCTGGCTGCGCAGAAGCAATATTGAGGAATACGCGCAGAAAAAGAAAATCATGGTGGTGATGCCCTCTGTGCAGAATACCAACTATGCGGATTGGCCCACCTTTGCCAACGGCTACGGTGCGTATTCTGTGCTGACAGAGGAACTGATGCCTCTCATTTACGGTTGGTTCCCTGCCAGCCCCCAGCAGAAAGACAATTTTATCGCCGGAAATTCCATGGGCGGGCGTGGAGCCTGTACCTATGCCTTCAACCATCCCAATCGGTTTGCCGGAGCCTACATCATGTCCGCCAGTCCCCAGGATATGCGTACCCATCTGGAGGATCGGTTCTTTGCCAAACGAAACCAAAACATGGTGGCGAATGCCGGTGGTATGGAAGCGTTTCTGGCATCTCCCCAAAACCTGTGGGATTTGACCCGGGAACTGGCGGAGAAAAAGGTGGCGCTCCCCAAGCTGTATTTTGCCTGCGGTATCCAGGATGCGCTGGCCTATGAAGATTTCAAAATCTTCCGTGCCTATGCGGAAGAATTGGAGCTTTCTGCCCAGTTCTGGGAGGAACCGGGATATGGGCATGAATGGCCCTTCTGGAACCGATGCTTGCAGGATGCAATGGACAAATTTTTCCCGGATACGTAATAAGGAGAGAAGGAAATGGAACTGACATGGATCGTATTTCAGCAGACGGTTACCATGGCGCTTTACATGGCAATGGGCTATTTGCTGTATGCTGGTAAAAAGATATCCGCCGAGGGCAGCAAAAGCCTCGCGGCCATTCTGCTTTGGCTGGTGATTCCGGCGGTGATTATCAATAGCTTCTGCGTGGAGCGCACAGGAGAAAGGGTGCAGCAGCTGCTGGTCAGTACAGCCTTGGGCACCATCGCTCTGGCAGCAGCCATAGCAATGGCCAAGGTGCTGTTTCCGAAAAGCCCCGTAGACAATTTCGCGGCAGCCTTTTCTAATGCAGGATTTATGGGCATCCCTCTGGTCAGAGCCTGCTTTGGAGACGATGCGGTGTTCTACTTGGTAGGCTTTGTGTCGTTTCTGAATTTGCTGCAATGGACCTACGGTGCTTCCGTGCTGAGCCGGGGCAAGGCACACATGGGCTGGAAACAGATTTTGCTGAACCCTATTTCGGTTGGGCTGTTTGTCGGTTTGGTAGTCTTCTTCGCTGGACTGGGTACCAGGCTTCCCCAGGTGGTTCAGTCCACAGTAAAGGGTATTTCCAGTCTGAATGGCCCCTTGGCTATGGTGGTGCTGGGCGTTTACCTGGGGCAGTCTAATCTGGCAGCCATGTTGACAAACAAAGTGCTGTATAAGACCAGCGCCGTCCGGCTGGTGCTGGTTCCCCTGGTGACAGCGGCAATCCTGTGGTTGGTTCCTGCTGGCTCTGCCATTCGGCTGGCCGTTCTGGCAGCAGCCTGTGCACCGGTGGGTTCCAATGTGGCAGTTTATGCCCAGGTTTACGGCGAGGATTACCCCTACGCCTGTCAGACAGTGGCAATGAGTACCCTGTTTTCCATCGTGACCATGCCTTTCATTCTGACTCTGGGCGGAATTATTTTATAAGGAAGGGCGGGAAAATTGGTGCATCAGCTTCTTTATTTGGTGGTCAGTTTTCTGGCGTCCGTTGCCGGGGCCATCTGCGGCATCGGTGGCGGTGTCATCATCAAGCCGGTGCTGGATTTGTGCGGGCTGGCCAGTGTTTCGACAATTAGCTTTCTTTCGGGCTGCACAGTCCTGTCCATGAGCTGTTATAATGTCAGTAAGAACATCCGTTCCGGAGATAACCGGGTGGATTTCCGCACAGGAACTCCGCTGGCCATCGGTGCCGCAGTGGGCGGTGTTCTGGGGAATCAACTGTTTAAGATCATCAAATCCATGTTTGAAAATCAGAATGCGGTTGGTGCCGTTCAGGCAGGCTGTCTGGCTGTGGTGACCCTGGGAACTCTGATTTATACCCTGTATAAATCCCGCATCCCAACAAAACAGATCAAATCCCGGGCAGTATGCCTGATGATTGGCGCTGTGCTTGGTCTGATGTCCAGCTTCCTTGGCATCGGAGGAGGGCCCATTAACCTGGTGGTGCTCTTCTACTTCTTCAGCATGGACACCAAGACGGCAGCCCAGAACAGTCTGTACATCATTCTATTCAGTCAAATTACCAGCCTGCTCACTGCCCTCCTTACCCGGACAGTGCCCCAGTTCCAGCTGTTTGCACTGGTTCTGATGGTTGCGGGCGGCATCGGCGGCGGCATTGCCGGACGAAGCCTGAACCGGAAAATGGACAACAAGGCTGTAGACAAGTTGTTCCTTTGCCTGATGGGCGTAATTATTTGCATAAGCATTTACAACACCTGGAAATATGCCCAGGTGATATGAAAAAATCATAACAACAAACACATAGAATGGAGGTTCCTTTATGAGAAATTATTTCGCTAACCGTTCCCCCGAGGTAACAGAATCGGAAAAGGCTCACAGCAATTTCGTTCGCCAGATTTCCGGTGAATGCATGGTGTTGTTGGAAAATGATGGCACGCTGCCCCTCAAGCATCCCGGCAAGGTTGCTCTGTATGGCAACGGTGCCCGAGCCACTGTCAAGGGCGGCACCGGTTCCGGCGATGTAAACAGCCGGAACGTGGTGAACATTGAGCAGGGTCTGGAAGCCGCCGGATTCACCGTGACCACCAAGTCCTGGCTGGATGAACAGGATCGTGTGACTGGGGAGGAAAACAATGCTTATCTGGCCGATGTTCGCGCCCGGGCAAAATCACAGGGCATTCCGGAATTCTTTGTCACGTTCAACGAACACTTTGTCCCCAAGGCGCTCGCTCCCTTTGCCCCCGCAGAGGGTGACACCGCCATCTATGTGCTGGCTCGAAATTCCGGCGAAGGCTCCGACCGCTTTAATGCCCCTGGCGATTATGATCTGACAGATGAGGAAGTCGTTCTCATTTCCCAGCTCCATGCGCATTACAGCAAGGTCATTTTGCTGCTGAATATAGGCGGTGTTCTCAACGCCTCCGCATTGAAGTCGCTCCCCGGCGTGAATTCCGTCCTGCTCATCAGCCAGAGCGGCAATATGGGCGGTCACATTGTAGCGGATGTCCTTTTGGGCAAGAGCATTCCCAGCGGTCGACTGACCGACACCTGGGCTGCTGACTACAATGACTATCCCTCCTCCGCAGAGTTCAGCCACAATAACGGAAACTGGCATGATGAATACTATAAAGACGGTATTTACGTTGGCTACCGCTATTTCGATACCTTCGATGTGACCCCCGTCTATCCCTTCGGCTACGGTCTGGGCTATTCCACCTTCGCCATGGAGACCCAGAAGGTGACTGCCGACGAAAAGACCGTTTCCGTTACCGTAAAGGTCACGAATATCGGCAGTTTCGATGGCAAGGAAGTGGTGCAGATTTATGCCTCCGCTCCCAGAGACGGTCTGGAAAAGCCCATGCAGGTACTGGCGGGCTTCGGCAAGACCAACCGTCTGGTACCCGGTAGCAGCCAGAGTCTGACCGTTTCCTTCCCCTTGACCAATCTAGAAAGCTATGACCCCGCCAAAGCCGCCTATGTGCTGGAAGCTGGTGAATACATCATTCGTGTAGGTCAAAACAGCCGAAGCACGAAAGTTGCTGCTGTTCTGAAGCTGGATCAGACGGTGGAGACCAAAAAGGTCAGGAATATCTGCCCTCTGGACGAAGATTTTGAGGAGATTTCCGCTGCCGGCGTGACTCCCTGGATTCCTAAAGGGGAAGCCGAGCAGAAGGCCGCCGCCCCTGTGATAGCGCTGAATGCTTTCAAGGTGGAGACCGTCATTGTGGAATACGCCGGTGAGCCTGCACCCTTTGAAAAACCGGACACCGACCATGTGATTACCATGGAGGAAGTGCGGGAGGGCAGGTATACCATGGAACAGCTGGTGGCACAGCTGACTGTGGAAGAAATGGCCGACCTCTGTGTGGGCGCGGCCCGGGATAATGACAGCGTGATTGGTGCCGCTTCCAAGGCCGTTCCCGGTGCTGCAGGTGAAACCAGCCTGCTACTTGCCTACCGTGGCGTGCGGGATATGGTCAATGCTGACGGTCCGGCCGGTCTGCGGCTGATTCCCCACTTCCGCACGGATGCCGAAGGTAACCTGATGCCCGGTGGACAGGTGATGGGCAGCCTGGGAGAAGAATTTGAACAGACAAAGGGCGGCGAAATCGACTACTACCAGTATTGCACAGCCATTCCCATTGCCTGGCTGCTGGCAAGCTCCTGGGATTTAGAACTGATTGAGAAGATTGGTGACATTGTGGGCGAAGAGATGGAGCAGTTTGGCGTCCGTGTGTGGCTTGCCCCCGGCATGAACATCCACCGCAACCCCCTGTGCGGCAGAAACTTCGAGTATTACTCCGAGGATCCCCTGCTCAGCGGCCTGTGCGCCGCCGCCGATGTCCGGGGTGTGCAGAAGCACAATGGTGTGGGAACCAGCATCAAGCACTTCTTTGCCAACAACCAGGAAGACAACCGTATGTACTGCAACGCCCATATTCAGGAGCGTGCCATCCGGGAAATCTACCTGCGGAACTTCGGTGTGTGCATCGAGGCTTCCCAGCCCATGACCATTATGACCAGCTACAATCTGGTGAACGGCGTCCATGCAGCCAACTGCTATGATTCCATCACCTGCTATGCAAGAGAAGAATGCGGCTTCCAGGGCTATGTGATGACCGACTGGTTCACCAGCAACGCAAAGATTTCCAGCACCTTGTCCAAGCCTGACAGCAAGTACCCCTGCTCCTCCAGCCCCCTGTGCGTAAAGGCCGGCAACGATGTGCAGATGCCCGGGTGCGAGGGCAACATTGCCGATATCATCACTGCCGTGAAGGATGGCAGCCTGCCCATCGGTTATTTGCAGCAGTGCAGCGCCAGATTGCTGGAAGTAGATCTGAAATGCGCCTCCTTTGAAAATGTTGGCTCTTACAATGAAGGCCACCAAAGAAAAGCATTTGTGACGGTAAGCAAATAAATAGAAAATTCCCCCGCTGTACTGTGCTTGGTACAGTGGGGGAATCCTTATCTGAAATTTTGCTGCTGCCGGGCAATCTGATGCAGGGTGGAGCCGGCAATGTCCAGAAAGGAGCGGTAACCGCAGAAAGTATCACTTCCTGTACAGGTGATTTCCCGCTGCATCCGCTTGCAGTTGCCGCCGCAGAAGGATCGGTAGGGACATTTCCCACACAGTTCGGGAAGTGCTTCCCGCTTCTGAGCAGGGGAAAGTCGGGCGGTCATCAGCAGCCGATCAATGGAATCCTTCAGGATATTCCCTATGTAGTATTCATCCAGGCAGTAGAAGTCGCAGGGATACACGCTGCCATCGGCCTCTACCACCAGTTGGGGCTGGCAGTGACCGTGGATACCGCAAGCGGTGGGCATTCCGTAGGCCATGAGATTGACCACATCGTCAAATAGTTTGATGCTCCGATATTCACCTCTCTGAAAATCCGCCAGCCACAGCGGGAACAACTGGTTGTAAAACTGGGCGAACCGCTGCGGTGTCAGGGCATAGGGATTCTTACCCGGTGTTTCCAGAGCATCCAGGCAGGGGGTGAATTGGGTATATTGGATATTCAACTGCTTGATGCTTTTCCAGACCTTCTGGGGGTGCTTGGCTACCTGACGGGTCAGAGTACACAGTACATTATACTCCACATGGGATTGATTCAATAGTTCTATTGTATGCATCAGTCGCAGCCAGGTTCCTTTTTGAGCAGAATCCACCCGGGCATCGTCATGGCACTGGGGAAGCAAATCCAGAGACAGTCCAACGAGATACTGATTTTTTGCCAAATACCGGCACCAGCTTTCGTCAAGCAGGGTGCCGTTGGTTTGCAAGGCATATGTAACGGTGATTGCCGGATTCCAATGCTTGGTGATATTTGTAAAACTCTGAAACCAGGAAAGTCCTGCCATAGTCGGTTCGCCGCCCTGGAACGCGAAATTAATCTTGTCCCCAGGCTCCAGCTGGGCTTCCAACTTGGTGAGCATCTGTTTCTGATTTTCGGCAGACATAATGCCATAGGACTTCACATCCCGCAAATCAGCAACATCGGCATAAAAACAGTACTTGCACCGGAGATTGCACAGAGAAGATGCCGGTTTGATCATAATGGATAATTGTTTCATTAGAAATCACGAACCCTTTTATATTATCAACAGTATATCATGGGAATTATGCTTTTGCAATTCATTTTACGTTCCAAGATTGCGCAAATACAAAAATAACGATATGATTCGTCCGAAGGCTCCCGCAGTTCGTCCACCAGGATATTGACAAAGCTGTCCACATGTCCTCCATTACATCCCTTGACCATTCTGGTATCTGGATTTGAAGGAGGTTTTAGACGGAAAAGAATACTTTATTCTGACTACGAATTGCGATATTCAGATTCCAAAAGTGTTTCCGGAAGATAGGATTTTTCAGTTTCAGGGGGATTTTCATTACTTTCAATGCTGTCAGCCCTGCCACGATGCCATATATGATAATCATGATGTGATCACAGATATGCTGAATCTTCCGCAGGAAATACTCATTCCAGAGAGCATTCAGGCCCGCTCTGCTGCTCTATGCGGAAATATTGCGGATAATTTTCAGGTGCTTATTCAATCCAGGATATTGTAGAAAACAATTATCCCTCCACAGACAGCCACTGCAACAGCAATGTTTTGTGCTTTCTTTTCTCTCGACTTCGGTAACCTTCATTTACTACCATCACCAAAGGTTCCTCCCTTCCCAACGCCGTCGACTGCGTTGGTACTATGGATTCATCTGACTTCCTGCGACAAATCTTGTTGGGGCCATGCCTTGCAGAATCGCTCCGCATGTCGGCAGGATCTCCCCAGGTACTCGCATGTTCTTTCTCACCATATACCCGCCAACTGAATACGTTTCCGAACAGCTATTGGACTTCGACTTGTTTGGCAGCCTTACCCACATATTCAGCTTTCATGATTTCTGTTCGTTATGCCAGTGATTTGCCTTCAGATTCCCAGTTGCCCAGTACACCCTTGCTCCTCCAATATTCTTCCCGCTGTCGGGCGGATTGGGGACTTTCACCCTTTGAAACATGCGACCGCTGGGCGCACCATAAAGAAGCAGAGACAGGCTATCCTTAAGCCTGTTCCCTGCTTCTTTCCTTTACGGTATCGATGACCGCATCCAGAAGGTCGAGTTTTTGCTGTGTGGGGCAGTTCAATGATTTCAGTCGCTGGGTTACTGCTGCGGCATGGACATCGGATACACGCTTCGCCAGTTCCTCTTTGCCTTCTTCTGTTTTTGGATAATACACGATCAGATTGATCGGCGCCATTTGCCGGATAACGGTCACCTCCTTGAGAAATAGTCCCAGAATACTCGGAATACCGGAGATGTCACTTCTTGCCGCCTGATGTCGAAAATTTGTTTGTAATTTATTTACACTATTTTGGGAAAAGCTGGTATAATGAAGTGATCTGAGGTGTCCCTGTACCCGTATTATAAAGCAGGCAGGAGAAAACCGCATTGAAGGCAAATTGAGTGAGAATTGAGAAAAAGGAAGAGAAAAATGGATAGACTGGACTTTGCATCGGTGATGGCAGTGCTGAGGCGTAATATCAATGATGAGCTTTGCCCCAATCAGGTGGACCTTCTGTATATGCTCCTGGGAGATGTGAATTACAATCCGGAATATGCTATAGATTTTGATAATGGTCAGGTATGTAGGTGGATCAATGGCCTTGCCAGGCTAAGTCCCAACATTATCCGGTATTATCAGGACACAAATCATCAACGGAAGCTCGTCAGCAGGCTCAAGAACGAAATACTTCCTATGATGCCGGATAGCGCCATGGCAGTGCAGGAGCTGTACGATCTTCTAATGCAAGCGCCCAATGTTTCCCCTCAGAAAAAGATGGAGCTTACGGACGGCTATTCCTTTGAAGATCACGAGGATGAAGCGATTTTTATTATGGAAATCCTCTGTCTTGCGATGCAGCTCCGCTTTGAAAAGCGGGACGTGCGTAAGAAGCAGCTATTAACTTCGGGCAGTTTTTCACCTGCTGTTGTGGATTACATCTTTGATACAGATATCCCCAGGCCGTGCCGCTGGTTTCTCGGCAGAGATCATGAAATCGAGAATCTTCATGCACTTTTGGTGGAAGATAGTAAAGTGTTCCTGCATGGTATACCCGGAATCGGCAAGAGTGAATTGGCAAAGGCCTATGCAAAACGCTATGGCAAAGAATATACGAATGTACTGTATGTAAATTACACCGGAAATTTGAAGCAAGTCGTGACAGATATGGACTTTGCGGATGACCTTCCGGATGAAACAGAGGAAGCCCGGTTCAAGCGTCACAATCGTTTCCTGCGCAGTCTGCGGGAGGATACGCTTCTGATTGTGGACAATTTCAACGCCACGGCAGCACAGGACGGCTTTCTGGATGTGATGCTGAAGTACCGGTGCAGAATTCTATTCACCACCCGGAGCAGATATGAAAACCATATTTCGTTGGAAGTGACGGAACTGAGCAGGGATACGCTGCTGGAATTAATGACAAAATTTTTTCCAGAAGCAGATCGGAAAGCGGAAATTTTGACACAGATCATTGAACTGCTCCACGGACATACCTTCGCAGTGGAACTGGCGGCAAGACTATTGGCGAATGGTTTCATGAAGCCAAATGCCCTGCTGGCTAAGCTGCAAAAAGAGAAAGCAGCTCTGAATGCAGAGGATAAGATCAACACGGTTAGGGACGGCAGAAATCGAAAGGCAACCTACTATGACCATATCCATAGCCTGTTCACTTTGTACAAGCTGTCCGGGGTGGAACAGGAGACACTTCGGAGTTTAACTCTCATGCCAATCGATGGCATTTTCCCCAGACAGCTGGCACAATGGCTGAAGCAGCAGAATCTGAATCCGATCAATGATTTGACCGAGATGGGGCTTATCCAACCCAAAAATGACAGGGAGATTCTTCTGCATCCCTTGATTCGAGAGGTTGCCTTAGAGGAACTAAAGCCATCTGTCCACAACTGCGCTGTGTTGCTAGACAGCTTAGAAACCATCAGCCGCTGCCACGGAATGGACTTTGTGAATAACCGGCAGGTTTTTCAGATAGTGGACATGATCATGGACTCCATCTATAAGGATGATGTGCCGGGATATCTGCTGTTTCTGGAAAATGTATTTCAGTACATGGATAAGTACCGCTATGAATCTGGGATGCAGGCGATCATAGACGAGCTGAGAGCAATCTTGTCCGATGAGACTGTGGGAACAGCTTCTGACCGGGCTTGTCTGCTGGACTGCCGAGCAGCGTTGGAAAAGAATACGGAGAAGGCGATTGCTCTGGTGCAGGAAGCACTTAGCGTGCTTGGTGAGGTTCATACCGGGAATGCTCATTTGGCCGCAAATCTCCATGCAAACCTTGGGGCACTGTACCATAAGGCGGGACGGCTCGATCTTGCTAAGCTGTATATGGAACAGGGCGTTTATCTTCTGGAGGAATATGAGCTGACCGCCTACCACGACAGTGTGACGCAGATTTGCAACTACGCCGTACTGATTACGGATATGGGAGAACCCCAGCGAGCATATTCCATTCTTTTGAAGTTGGCTCGGAAAGTAAAAGAATGGAATTCCAATCAATGCCTGGATTATGGCAACATTCAACAGGTAATGGGAAGTGTATGCATTGTTTTGGGAGATCTTTCCCAGGCACAGATTCATCATCAAAAAGCTATGGCTATTTTTGAGATAGCCTATGAGGACGATCCGCTTCTGCTGGAACAGAAACGCCAGGAGATCGGGCAGGCGGCGTTACAGGGTAAGCATATGCGTCAAAAACTGCTGATATAATGAATTTCGGAGCGAAGTCCCGGTATCGGGATTTCGCTCCTCTTTTTGGTCAATTTACGTTCAATTTGGGTTCAATGACATAACGGCCTCCTATTGGTATGATTTTGGTGTCGCGGGAAACGCGACACGCAATTTACCAAAGGAGGATATTTTTATGGGAACGGAGGCAAACGTATGACGATGCTCTGCGCGCTTCCACAGAACAAGAACGATGGGAAGACACACAAAATCATTGTGGGAAGGACCCGGCAGCTTCCGGGGTATCTTCAGAGAAGGCTGATTTGCCGGAGGCTATCGCCTTTCGCGCAAAAAAGATGAAAGAAATGAGGACACAAATGATCGACGAGAAAAGAAAAGCGACTGATTTGATTCCGGCTTTTGGAACAGACAGAGAATACCCAATTCTGAATACCACTGCTGGGATTCTTACAGGGGAGATCCCGAAAATCAATCCGGACGAGATTTTTGATGAAGATTTGCAGGAGATCCAGCGCAGGCTTGACCGGATTTCCAATCCCGCCTACCTCCATACCGTAACACTCAGCGAACTCTATGAAACCTCGTATCCCAGAAGACCGCCGATCATCGACGGTCTGCTCTACCCCGGAACCTATCTCATGGCAGGTGCGCCCAAGGTTGGCAAGTCCTTTCTGGTTGCCCAGCTTGCTTACCACATCAGCACCGGGAAACCGCTGTGGGATTATCCTGTCCGGAAAAGCACAGTCCTCTATCTGGCTCTGGAGGACGATTACAAGCGGCTGCAAGATCGGATGTTCCGAATGTTTGGGGTGGACTGCACAGAAGAACTCCACTTTGCCACTTGTGCCAAACAGATTGGCAACGGTCTGGAAGATCAGTTGGAGCTGTTTCTCAAAGAGCATCCTGACACCCGATTGGTAATCGTGGATACCCTTCAAAAAGTTCGGGAGATCAGCGGCGAGTCTTACAGCTACGCCAGCGATTATGAAATTGTCGGCAAGCTGAAACAGTTCGCTGACAAATACGGAATCTGCCTGCTGTTGGTACATCACACCAGAAAGCAGCCAGCCAACGACAAGTTTGAAATGATCTCCGGCACCACAGGCCTGCTGGGATGTGCAGACGGTGCGTTCCTGCTGCAAAAGGAACGAGGAACTTCCCTTAACGCAACGCTGGATATCGTGGGACGCGATCAGGGTGAACAGAAGCTGTATCTGGTTCGTGACCGGGAGCGTCTGATCTGGGAACTCGACCATGCAGAGGCAGAAGTCTGTGAGGTTCCGCCAGACCCGATTCTGGAAAAACTCCACGAATGGTTGGACGCAGAGTGGACAGGCTCCGCAACGGAGCTGGTTCAGATTCTGAATCTGGAAATGAAGCCCAACGCCTTGACCCGGTATCTCAATGTGAACACAGGCAGGCTGGAAAACGAGTATGGAATCGTTTACCAGAATGCCCGTACTCACTCCGGGAGGATCGTTTCTCTCCGTCGCATTCAACCCTCGCCGTGACGATGGTGACGGTCGTGACGATATTTACGGGGGAACCCCCGGTGTCAAAAATATCGTCACCATCGACACAATCGTCACGCACCCCACGCATCCCCCGTCCCCACGATGAAATCCGCAGAGTTCAGCGTGGACAAGCCTGAGAGAGAATTTTGATTTTCTCTCAGGCAACGGGCGGCGGTGATTGGAAAAAATCTTTTTGGAAATCACCGTTGTCCGTGGGCGGATTTGCAGTTTGTATCCCACCTGCAAGCCGCCCAGAGGCACTCGCAAGTGCCGCACTCCCCGTTCCCCCTCGGAGAGCCCACGATACTTTGCAGCCCCCGGATGAAAGTATCATAGTGGATTATTACACTTTGCAAAAGTGCCGTTTTCCCCGTTACCCCAATCTCACCGCTGGAATTCAGCAGAAAGGAGCCCTATGGCAAGAAACGACGGGATTGACCGTACCATAGCACGAAACCAAAATCTAACCGCTTCCAAAATCACCAACGCGCAACGGCACAATGAGCGTGAAAAGGATTTTTACACGAACCCGGATATTGTACCAGATCGTCTTGATTGGAATGTCCATTACAAAAAGCCCACAGGCAGCTACACAGAAATGTTTGAGCAGATGAAAGCAGACGGTGTCATCTCCACCCGTGGTCTGAAAGATGATGCAAAGCTCTACGGTGAGTTGGTCTTTGATGTGAACTCCGCCTACTTCTACAATCACGGCGGCTATGAATTTGCAAAACAATTCTACGCTGATGCCTACAAAGCCGCTGTGGAAATCGTGGGCGGTGAGCAGTATGTTCTCTCCGCTGTGATGCACGCCGACGAACGGAACCGGGCCATGTCCGAAGCTCTGGGAGAGGATGTGTACCACTACCATCTCCATGTAGTGTACATCCCGGTAGTTGAAAAACAGATTCTTTGGAGCAAGCGCTGCAAGGATAAGTCGCTGGTCGGCACCGTAAAGGAAACCATCATGCAGGTTAGCAGCAGTAAAAAGTGGCAGTCCCAGCCTTCTCTAGATGAGAATGGAAATCCCATGTTGACCGCAAAAGGAAAACCAATCTTGAAAAAATCTTACAGCATCCTACAGGACGATTTCTTCAATGCCATACGCGCCGCCGGATATACGGATGTGCAGCGCGGCGAACGCGGCAGCACAGAGGAACATCTGACCGTGACGCAGTTCAAGGTTGCGCAGGAATCCGCCCGTCTGGAAGTTCTGGAAGCGAAGGTGGAAAAGAAAGAGCAGCAGCTTCAGAAGATCGAGCAGAAAACCCGTGTTCAAAAACAACAGCCGTTACCCTTGCGGAGATTGACGGCATGGGCAGAAAGACCTTCACAGGGAAATTAGAGCTGACCCCACAGGAGGGCGAGACTTTGAAACAGCTTGCCAAGAAAGGTGTTGTTGCGGATGCCGTGATTTCTGATTTGAAACAAAAGCTGACCTCTGCCCGGAAGGATGCCCGCATCTGGAAGGATCGCTACGAAAAACTATTGGAGCAAACCAAAGATTTCCTTACCGCAGTCAAGCGGGCACCAGAGAAAGTCAGAGCTTTCCTTGACCGGATTCTCCATACGGAGCGGACAGAACCCAAAGTCACCAAACAGCGTGAGACAACGCTGACAAAATAACCGTCTTGACCCAGTAAAATTAGTAAAAATCCGATGGGAGTGTTTCAAATGAACAATGTACCGTCTGAAGCTATCCCATCGGATAATCACCCCACTTTCCCAGCTCAAGAGCCGAGAAAACTTTCAAATTCAGGAGGATCTTTATGAAAACAGGACTTACTAATGACAGAGAATATCAAAAGACATGATTATCGGCTTTAAAGTCATAGAGAATGGTAATAATAGTTCCGTTTTTGCAATCATACCGTCCACGAGATTGAGCGTATGCCAACAGGGAAAACTCGGACAGGGCATGTCAACCCGATACCCTGGCAGCAAAAAACTTATACACCTTTCGGCATTCGGAAAATTGGCTTTATGAAGTATGGAGATCAGCTCATTTGTCGGTCTCCATGCTGTTTGCTTGGCCTATGAAATGGCTAACCTGAGCGCAACTCGGTAAGGCAACTATCATATTGCTGTAACGAGGACGAGAGCTTGGGTATCCGTAAGCATGCAGTATAATGAGTTGTTGGAATTTTGCAGGCATAAACTATAATCATAATATCTCCTGTTTACATACTTGTTACGATATGATATGATAGAGAAAATACCATCACATATTTGCGGGAGGAAAAAGAAATGCAAAAAAATGATGACAGGATCGCCATCTATTCCCGAAAATCCAAGTTCACAGGTAAGGGTGAAAGCATCGGCAACCAAGTCGAACTTTGCAAGGAATACGTTCGGAATATGTTTGGCGAGCAGTATGTGGAACGTTGCGTGGTCTTTGAGGATGAAGGATTTTCCGGCGGTAATCTGAAACGGCCTGACTTCCAGAAAATGATGTACGAGGTTCGCAAGCATAGATTTAAGGCAATTGTTGTCTACCGTCTGGACAGAATCAGCCGGAATATCAGCGACTTTACTGGCTTGATTGATGAACTGACCAAGCTGGATGTATCCTTCGTGTCCATCCGGGAGCAGTTCGATACCAGCACTCCCATGGGCAGGGCTATGATGTTTATTATTTCCGTATTTTCTCAGCTGGAAAGGGAAACCATTGCCGAACGTATCCGGGACAATATGCACGAACTGGCAAAGACTGGACGCTGGCTGGGTGGCAACGCTCCTACCGGGTTCAAGTCCGAGGCGGTCAGTAAGGTTACAGTGGACGGCAAGACCCGCAAATCCTTCAAGCTGGTTCCCATCCCGGAGGAGGCGGAGATTCCGAAAATGATTTTCGATCTCTATACCGAAACGGACTCTCTGACTGCTGTGGAGGCAGAGATGCTTCGGCGCAGAATTAAGACCAAGCAGGGTAAGGATTTTACCCGTTTTGCCATCAAAGCGATTTTGCAGAACCCAGTATACATGGTCGCAGACGAGGATGCCTTCAATTATTTTACGGAGAGGGAGGCGGACGTCTGCTTCCCCAAGGAAGCCTTTGACGGAAGCTGCGGTATCATGGCCTACAACCGTACCGATCAGGAAAAGGGGAAAGCAACAGTATTGCTTCCGGTCAGTGAGTGGATCATTGCGCTGGGACAGCATCCAGGTTTGGTTCCCTCCAAACAGTGGATCAAGGTCCAGGAATCGCTGGAGAGGAACAAGTCCAAGGGTTATCGAAAGCCACGAAACAACGAAGCCCTGCTCACCGGCCTGCTGTTCTGCTCCTGCGGCGAGCGGATGTATCCCAAGCTGTCCAAACGGGTGACGGCGGACGGTCAGCCGATTTACACCTATGTCTGCAAGATGAAGGAGCGGAGCAAGCGGGAACGCTGTAATCGGCGCAACGCCAATGGCAATCTCCTGGATGCGGCCATTATCGAGCAAATCAAAGCCCTGACGGAGTATGACAGCAGCTTTATCAGTCAGTTGGAAAAAAGCCGTCAGTTTTACACTGGAAGCCGCCAGCAGTACGAATCCCAGCTGGCAGAGCTGAGAGCAGAATATAGGGAGAATGAAAAGACTATCAACGGACTGATTGATTCTCTGGCTATGGTCGGTGATTCCATCGCAAAGCCCCGTGTTTTGAAGCGGATTGAGGAACTGACCGAAGCCAACCGGGAGGTTGAGAATCGCATCCATGAGTTGGAGGGTCTGACCTCTGCGAATTCGTTAAGTGACATGGAGTTTGATCTTCTGCGACAGATGCTGTCCATGTTCCGAACCAATATTGACGAAATGTCCGTGGAGGAAAAGCGGGCGGCGATCCGCACTGTGGTTCGCAAGGTGATCTGGGACGGCGTGAACGCCCATGTGGTGCTGTTCGGCGCAGACGAAGGTGAGATCGAATTCCCCGATATGGATGGCCGGATCGGTAACACGGATGAGGTCGGCGGTGAGGAAGAACCGCTGGAAGCCTTCACGGATGTCGATTATGATGAATTTGACTATGAAAGCTCTTATGACGGTTCTAAAACGCCTTGGCGTGAGGATAGCAAATGAAATTCTGATGTACTTCCGCTCTCAGAAAAAAAGCGCTCAGGATGTGTCGCTGTCGGACTACATCGAAACCGGGGCGGACGGTGCCCCGCTGGCGTTGATGGATGTGGTGGCGGAAGACTGCGACCTGCTCGAACAGATTTGCAGCCGGGAAATGGCGCAGCAACTCCGCCGCGCCATCGATGAGCGGCTGACGCCGCAGGAAAAGCAGGTAATCGTCCTGCGCTACGGCCTGAACGGGCAGCCACCCAAGCGGCAGCGGGAAGTGGCTCAAATCACCGGCATCAGCCGCAGCTATGTTTCCCGCATTGAGAAAAAGGCCCTGGGAAAGCTGCGGGAGGGGCTGGAGGGATAAAATACTCTCCAAAGGGGATTTTATTTGACTACCGCGGCACTCTCTGCTATAATGTAGGGCAAAAATGCGGATAATGCCGCCCTTTGGAGGAAAAAACATGAGAATGAGAAGAATGCGCAATTTGGAGCCGAGGACGGAAAAATGTGCCGCCTACCGGATCGCCGAACCGGAGGCCCGGAAGGGGCACTGGCGGGCGCTGAAGCCGAACTGCACCGCGCTGTGGGTGGAGGTGGGCTGCGGCAAGGGCAAATTCACCGCCGAGACCGCTCAGGCCAACCCCGATGTGCTGCTGATTGCCGTGGAGCGCTGCCGGGAGGCCATGGTGGTGGCCATGGAGAAGGCCCGGGACATGGGGCTGACCAACGTGTTCTACATCGATATGGACGTGGCGAATATGGAGGAAATTTTCGCTCCCGGGGAAATTGACCGGCTGTTTATCAACTTCCCCGATCCCTGGCCCCGGAAGAAAAACGCCAAGCGCCGGCTGACCCACCGGAGTTTTCTGGATAAATATCGCCGTGTGGTTCGGGAGGGCGGCGAGCTGCACTTCAAGACCGACAACGCCCCCCTGTTCGAATATTCCCTGGAGGAGTTCGCGGCCTGCGGTCTGGAAGTGAAGAATCTCACCCGTGACCTCCACAAGGACGGAATCGTGGGCATCATGACTGGGTACGAGGAAAAATTTTATAGTCTGGGCACCCCCATCAACCGCTGTGAGGTCGTGTGCAAGCCCTTCCTCTTACCCCCGGAGGAAAAGAAGAAGCCCCGGGAGGATGCCGAATGAACGAAGTGCTTTGCCAACTTCATGACCGGAAGTCCGTCCGGGCCTACGAAGACCGCCCGGTGGAGCCGGAAATCAAGCGGGCCGTGCTGGAAGCGGCGATTCAGGCCCCGACGGCGGGCAACATGGCCCTGTACACCATTCTGGACATCACCGACCCGGGGAAAAAGGCGGCGCTGGCCAAAAGCTGCGACGACCAGCCCTTCATCGCCCAAGCGCCCATGGTGCTGATTTTCTGCGCCGACTACCGCCGCTGGTACGATGTGTTCTGCCGGTATGTGGAGGACGTCCGAAAGCCGGACATGGGCGACCTGTTCCTTGCGGAGGCGGACGCCCTGATTGCCGCCCAGAACGCGGTGGTAGCGGCCCAGAGTCTGGGCCTGGGCAGCTGCTACATCGGCGATATCACAGAAAATTACGAATACCATAAAAGGCTGCTGAAGCTGCCAAAATATGTAGTCCCCGCCGCAATGCTCTGCTTCGGGTATCCTACGCTGCAGCAACGGAATCGCCCCAAGCCGCCCCGGCACCCCGTGGAGGCACTGGTGCATGAAAATGGTTACGATGCCGAAAAATCCGGGAAAATGGGGAAAATGCTGTCTTTGCAGCAGAAAAAATCCGGAGAAGCACTGGAGGACTATATCCGCCGGTTCTGTCAGCAGAAGTGGAACAGCGATTTCAGTGTGGAAATGAGCCGCTCCTGCACCGAAATGGTGCAAGCGTGGTGCGAAAGGTGACAAATATGACAACGTACTGTGGAGGAAGCTGTGATGTAGCCGTCATCGGCGCGGGCCACGCGGGCATCGAGGCCGCGCTGGCTGCCGCCCGGCTGGGGCTGCATACCATCCTCTTTACCATCAATCTGGATGCCGTGGGCAATATGCCCTGCAATCCCGCCATCGGCGGCACCGGCAAGGGCCATCTGGTCCGGGAGCTGGATGCGCTGGGCGGCGAAATGGGCGTGGCGGCAGACCACTGCTGCATCCAGTACCGGATGCTGAATAAGGGCAAAGGCCCCGCCGTCCACTCCCTCCGGGCACAGGCCGACCGCCGGGAATACCAGAAATACATGAAGCACATCCTGGAATTACAGGAAAATCTGGAATTAAAGCAGGCCCAGATCGTGGCGGTTCTGACGGAAAACGGCGCGGTGTCCGGGGTTCGCACCCAGCTGGGGGCGGGGTATGCCGCAAAAGCCGTAGTCATCGCCACCGGCACCTATCTTGACAGCACGGTAATTACCGGCGAAAGCGTAGTGCCTTCCGGCCCGGACGGGATGCACCCCAGTGTTGGTCTGGCGGACAGTCTGCGCACCCTTGGCCTGTCTCTGCGCCGGTTCAAAACCGGAACGCCCCCCCGGGTCAACCGCCGCAGCATTGATTTTTCCAAAATGGAGCTGCAGCCGGGAGACGAAACCGTGGAGCCATTCTCCTTCCGTACAGTGCACAAGCCCAACAATTCGGCGGTGTGCTACCTGACCTACACCAACGAGGAAACCCACAGAATCATCCGGGAAAATCTCTACCGCAGCCCCATGTATGACGGCACCATCTCCGGTGTCGGCCCCCGGTACTGCCCCAGCATCGAAACGAAGATCGTCCGCTTTGCCGACAAGCCCCGGCATCAGTTGTTTATTGAACCCTGCGGGCTGGACACCGAGGAAATGTACATTCAGGGCTTTTCCAGCAGTCTGCCGGAGGACGTACAGCTGGCCATGCTCCACACCATCCCCGGCCTGGAGCACGCGGAAATGATGCGCCCGGCCTACGCCATCGAGTATGAATGCGTGGACCCCACTCAGCTGAAGCCCACGCTGGAAACCAAGGCCGTGTCCGGCCTGTACGGCGCAGGCCAGTTCAACGGCACCTCCGGCTATGAGGAGGCCGCCGCTCAGGGGCTGGTGGCGGGCGTCAATGCTGCCCTGAAATTACTGGGGAAACCGCCTATGATTCTCACCCGGGATACCAGCTACATCGGCACCCTGATTGATGATCTGGTGACCAAGGGCACGGAAGAACCCTACCGCATCATGACCAGCCGCTCGGAATACCGTCTGCTGCACCGGCAGGACAACGCCGACCAGCGTCTGACCCATATCGGCGCGGAAATTGGCCTTGTGCCCAAGGAGCGGCTGAAAGCGGTGGAGGAAAAATACGAGCAGGTGCGCCGGGAAGTCAGCCGTCTGGAAAGCAGCGGTGTCCCGGCGTCGGATGCCCTGAACGCCATGCTGGAAGAAAAAGGCTCCGCTCCCGTTGCCAATTCTGCCCGGCTTGCCGATCTGCTGCGCCGCCCTCAGGTAAGCTACGCCGATATCGCCCCCTTTGACCCGGAACGTCCGCCGCTGCCGGAGGCGGTGACAGAGGAAGTGGAAATTCAAATTAAATATGCCGGGTATCTGGCCCGGCAGGAAAAGCAGGTGGCGGAGTTCCGGCGGGAAGAAGCCCGGGCCATTCCGGAGGACATCGACTACCGTGCCATCACCGGTCTGCGGCTGGAAGCGCAGGAAAAGCTCAGCGCCATCCGTCCCGTGTCCATCGGACAGGCGGGAAGAATTTCCGGCGTCAGCCCGGCGGATATTGCGGTGCTGCTGATCTATCTGGAACAGAAATAAAAAATGAGCGGCTCCCTTGAGCCGCTCAATATATTTATTCTAGCACAAGTAACGCTTATAGTCAACAGAAAATCTTGTGATAACGGCTAAAATATCTGTTTTATACAAATGATAATTAGACAGTTTATACAATATTGTGACTTGAAAAAGGGGAAAACCCGTGGTACTATATAGTCACAAAAGGAAAGCACCTTTCCAAAAGAAAGATTTCCTTCCACCGTTTTTTCTGAAAGAAGAAGTAAGGGCAGAAGTTGTTGAGAGTAATCAAAGATAGCGAATTCCAGAAGTTTCAGAAGAAACGGTCAGGCGGTTTATCGATCCGGTTTTCGTTCCAGCCTGTAAGAGCATCCCGCACAAAGGGACAAATGTAATGAAGTCTGGGAATGTGGAATGAGAAAAGAACGAGGGAACCGTCAATCTGCAGAATGCGGAGGTAACCAAGATGTTAGATAATAAGAGTGAACAGAAATGACCCTTGGCTGCACAAAAACGTACTGATCACAAGGTGCGGCAGTCAAGGGTCATTTCGCGTATAGGACGCGCAGCCAGTGCGTGTGCGGCGGATCTGTGGTCGGTACACCATTGGGCGTGCTCGGTATCGTTACCCGCAATAGTGAATAAAGACATGCGTCAGGCTTACGCCTGACATTTTTTGTGTCCTTGTTGAGTCTTGCATTTTCCCTTCCTGCATGGTAGAATACAAAAAAATGCGTAACAGACAAATTGTTATTTGAAAGAGTTGACAATTGAAAGTTGACAGTTAAGGAGTCCCTTCGGGACAATTGAAAGATAAATGGCGAAAAAAGCAGGTATTCCAGCAAGAATCTTTCGCATTTCGTATCTTTGCACTTATATTAATTCATCCCGCAGGGATACCACAACTGTCAACTGTCAACTAAATACCAATTTACCGTTTAATATAAGCAATTGCAAACATACAACGACTCTACGGAAAGGAGGGGGCGGCATGAAGCGCCTTGCGGTTCTTTTTACACTGTGCCTGCTGCTGGCAGGAGTTTTCTGCCTGCCGGTTTCGGCGGAAACCGCCGCGACACAGGTGGATTTGCAGTGCACCGTCACCTCTGAGGGCGACTGCCTTGTGACCGCCACGGTGAACCTCCGGCTGGAAGCTGCCATTGACCGGCTGACCTATCCCGTGCCGCTGGACGCAACAAATATCACCGTCAACGGCTCCAAGGCCGCCGCCACCCGGTCCGCCTCCGCCCTTCAGGTAGACCTGAGCCGCATCAGCAAGGGCTACATAGGCGACGCCTCCGTGCGCATCAGCTATACCCTGCCCAAGGCGGTGAAGATCACGACCACCAACCAAACCGCCGTGGATCAGGGAAAAGAGGCCCCCAAACGGGAGCTGGTGCTCACCGTCCCGCTGCTGTCCGGCTTTGAGTATCCGGTGGAGGCTGTGAACTTCACCATCACCATGCCCAATAACTGCGTGGGCCTGAATCCCACCTTTACCAGCATCTACCGGCAGGAGAGCATTGAGTCCGATCTGAAAATTCTGCCCATCACCGGCAGCCAGATCATCGGCTCCACCAAGGCGGTGATGAACGATCGGGAGGGCGTCACCATGACCATGGTGGTGCCGAATAAGATGTTCCCCACGGTCAGCACCTATGTCCGGGACGGCTATCCGGAGCTTCCCTTTATTCTGGGCTTCTTCGGCGCGGCGCTGCTGTACTGGCTGCTGACCCTGCGCACCTGGCCCATCCACCGCAGCCGGGCTTCCACTGCCCCGGAGGGGATTACCGCCGGTGAACTGGGCTGCCGCCTGACCCTGACCGGCGGCGACCTGACTATGATGGTGTTCTCCTGGGCCCAGCTGGGTTATCTGCTCATCGCCGTGGAGGGAAACAAGGTACTGCTGCACAAGCGTATGGACATGGGCAACGAGCGCAGTGCCTTTGAAAACAAGGTGTTTAACCTCTTGTTCGGCAAGCGGCAGATGGTGGACGCCACCGGAAACCAGTATGCCCTCCTGTGCCGGAAGGTGGCGGGCATGGTGCCCATGGAGCGGAATATGTACCGGGGCAACTCCGGCAACATGAAGATTTTCCGGGTGCTGGGGTGTCTTGCCCAGGGCGCCTGCGGCGTGTGCGTCGCCATGAATATGAGCGGCGTGCTGGCGCTGGCGGTGGTCATGGCGGTGATTCTGGACTTCCTCGGACTGGTAACCGGCTGGCTCATGCAGGACGTGGCCTATTGTACCCACCTGCGGGGCAAGGTGCCCGTTGCAATCGGACTGGTGATTCTGATTCTGTGGACGCTGCTGGGCCTGCTCAGCGGTCAGATCTGGATTCCCCTCGCCTGCACCCTGGGCCAGTGGGCGCTGGGCTTCTTCGCCGCCTACGGCGGACGCCGCAGTGATCTGGGCCGCCACGACGCCGGACAGGTGCTGGGCCTGCGGGCCTACCTCAAGCACCTGCCCCGGGACGGCATCAACCGTCTGCTGCAAAATGACCCGGACTATTTCTTCAACATGGCCCCTTACGCGCTGGCGCTGGGCGTTATCCGTCCCTATGCGGACACCTTCGGGCGGCGGAAACTGGAGCACTGTCCCTACCTGTTCACCCGCAATGACACGGGACGGCATACGGCGGAGGAATGGGGCGAGCTGATGCGCAGCACTGCCCTGAAGATGGATGCCAGAGCAAAGCAGATGCGCTGGGAGCGCTGGTTCGCGGTGCCGGTTCCAAAACCGAAAAAAAGATAGAAATATCCCCTTTTTCCATGAACAGCACGGAAAAAGGGGATATTTTTATTCAGCTTCGTTTCCCATTTTGCCGGCCGGGACACCAACACACAGCAGCGAGGCGATGCGCGGAAGCCGCGCAGACTCCCTGCGCCGGCGGATCAGGCAGACTGCCAGCCGCCGATCCTTCCAAATGCCCGGCTCCTGCCGCAGCGCTTCCATACCGGACAGGCAATGCCCGTGAAGCCATTCTATCATTGTGAGGAATCCCTTTGCATCAGCGCCGCTTGTTCAGGTCGTCCGCCTTGCAGAACAGCACGTAGCCGATGACAAACAGGACAATCAGGGAAGTAATGGCGATATTCTCATTTTGCAGAGTCATGCCGAAGACCTTCAGATGAACACCGGCGGTAAGCTGGCTGACAACAGAAACCAGCGTCATGCCCACGAAGGACGCGCCCTTGCCAAAAATATCCATGAGACCGTAGAATTCGCCGCTGCGCTCCGGGGGGATGATCTTACCTAAGTAGCTGCGGCTCAAAGCCTGAATGCCGCCCTGGAACATGCCCACCAGCACCGCCAGCAGCCAGAACTGCCACTGGCTGACCATAAACACGGCGAACAGGACGACGCAGGTGTAGGCGATGATGCACACCTTAATCAAAAGCCCGGTGTCGTATTTTGCGGACAGCCGCCCGAAAGCGATGGAGCAGGGAAAGGCCACAATCTGGGTGACCAGCAGGGCCAGCAGCAGGCCGGTGGTGTCCAGCCCCAGCGCCGTACCGTAGGCAGTGGCCATGTCGATGATGGTGTACACGCCGTCTATAAAGAAGAAAAACGCCAGCAGGTACAGGAAAATGTGTTTTTCCTTCTTCGCGTCCCGGATGGTCCGGCCCAGCTGCCGGAAGGAATCCAGCAGAGGGCTTTTTTCCGTGGAGACGAAGGCCGTCTGCCGGTAGCGGCGCAGCAGCGGAACGGTGCAGGCTACCCACCAGAGTGCGGTAATCAGGAAGGCGATGACCATGGCGCTGCCAGTGGTCAGACCGAAGGTATCCGGCATCAGCACCAAAATCAGGCAGACAATGAAGGGAATTACGGAGCCGATGTAGCCGAAGGCGTAGCCCATGGAGGACACCTTGTCCATCCGCTCGTCAGAGGTGACCTCCGGCAGCATGGAGTCGTAGAACACCAGACTGGAGGAATAGCCCACCCGGGCGAGAATAAAGACGCACAGAAAGGCCAGCCAGCCCGGGGCGAAGCCCAGAAGAGCGCAGCCCGCGACGCCCACCAGCATGGCGATCAGGAAAAACTGCTTTTTCAGCTTCCGGTCTGCCAGTGTGCCGCAGATGGGGCCCAGAATTGCCACCAGAATGGTGGCGATGGAGCCGGCATAGCCCCAGTAGCTTAAGTAAAGGTCTTCGTTCAGTCCGGCGGTTTTCGCCAGAGCGTTAAAGAAAATGGGAACCAGCGTGGCCACCAGCAGAATGAAGGCGGAATTGCCCACATCATAGAGGATCCAGCTTTTTTCCAGTGCCGTGAGTTTGAATTTCTCTTTCATGTCCTTATCTTTCTCCCATCAACCAAAGGTAGGGGCGAAGTCCTTGCCCAGCGGCGCGCCGGTTTCCATATGCGCCGTCAATTCTTCCATCATCCGGGGGTAACGCTCCAGCGCCTGTCCATACAGCTCCACCAGATCGTCCACGTACAGCGACATTTCCTCGTTTTCCGTCTCCGGGATGAAGATGTCGCACAGCTCCGGCTTGACCCGGCCCAGCAGCTTTTCCCGCTGGGCCCGCTTGGGGCTGGAAAGAAAATGGACGCAGAAACGCATGAGCTTCATGCTCCGGCTGATGTTGGCGCCGGTGGCGGGAGGATAGAACTGGGCCACGGTCATACACTCGCCCCGGGTCAGCTTCAGCCGACTGCTCATGTCGAAGGTGGCGGGGGAAGCTTCTCCGTCAAAGATAAGCAGCCGCCGCTCCAGCTGGGATTCCAGCGCGATATGCCGGGCTTCTCCGATGTCCACCAGACGGTTGACATAGGGGTGGCACAGGGAGTCCAGACAGTAGTGGCCCAGCAGGCCGTACAGATAGGCCCGGGCGGCCTCGGAATCCGCCTGTTTGCAGGCCTGCTCAAAGAATTTCTGACCGCTGAAGGTGTGGTAGCTGTGACCCAGCTGCCCCACCGGGGTATCCATGATGGGATTGTAATAGAACAGAATGTCCGGCCCGTGCAGTCCGATGTCGTACATCCGGCGGAAGCGTCCGATGCACTGCCGCGCGTTTGCGGGCAGAGTGGGCAGAGCCAGCTTGCCGAATCGGTAGTGGGCGTAATTGGCGGGCATTGTCATCACCTCGTTTTGACAGTTTCCCCTATTGTACATCATGTTTGCGGAAAAGAAAAGAAAAATTCCTGAAAAATTCAAATTTGTATTATGTAAACCTTCGGAAACGTTGCTTTTCGGGCACTTTCATGATATAATGAAATTTATGCTTATTGACATGTCACGGCATGAAGACAAATTGTTATTTGAAAGAGTTGACAGTTGACAGTTAAGGAGTCCCTTCGGGACAATTGAAATAAAAATGGTGAAAAAAGCAGGTATTCCAGCAAGAATCTTTCGCATTTCGTATCTTTGCACTTATATTAATTCATCCCGCAGGGATACCACAACTGTCAGCTGTCAACTAAATACCAATTTATCGCTTTACTGAATCAGGGAGGCAAGGAAATGCAGACCCGAAAACTATATTACGAAGATTCCCACCTTTCGGCCTTTTCTGCGGAGGTTCTGGCCTGTACCCAGACGGAAAAGGGCTATGAAGTGGTGCTGGACGCCACGGCCTTCTACCCCGAGGGCGGCGGACAGGCGGCGGATACCGGCACTTTGGGCGGCGTCCGGGTGCTTGATACCCGGGAGCGGGGCGAAACGGTGGTGCACCTGTGCGAACTACCCCTGGAGGTCGGACAGGCGGTGGACGGAGTGATCGACTGGGACAAACGCTTTGCCCGGATGCAGCAGCACAGCGGGGAACACATCGTCTCCGGCATCATCCACCGGCGCTTTGGGTATCACAACACCGGCTTTCACATGGGCGCGGACGTCATCACCATCGACTTTGACGGCGTGATTCCCGAGGAGACTCTGGCGGAAATTGAGGCGGAGGCCAACGGCGCGGTGTGGGCCAACCTGCCCCTGCACATCTGGTATCCGTCCCCGGAGGAGCTGCCAAAGGTGGCCTACCGGACGAAAAAGCAGCTTCCCTGGCCCGTTCGGATTGTGGAGGTGACCGGCTACGACTGCTGCGCCTGCTGCGGCACCCACGTCAGCGCCACGGGGGAGATCGGCGTCATTAAGCTGTTTTCCGCCGTGAATTTCCGGGGCGGCACCCGGATGGAGATGGCCTGCGGCGCGCAGGCGCTGGACATCCTCAATGAGACGTACGCTCAGAATAAGCTGGTGTCTCAGGCGTTTTCCGCCAAGATTTTCGAGACAGGGGCAGCGGCTCAGCGCATGAACGAGCAGCTGGCGAATGTCAAATTCCAGCTGACCGGATTGCAGAGAAAGCTGTTTGCCCAGACTGCCGCCGGGTACGCGGGGGCGGGCAATGTGCTTCACTTTGAAGAAGGACTGGACGGCACGGAAACGCGGGAGCTGGCGGACGCCATTGCACAGGTGTGCGGCGGCTGGGCGGCGGTGTTCAGCGGCAGCGACGCCGAGGGCTACGGCTTCTGCCTTGCCGCCCGGAACGGCGACCTTCGCGCCCTGTGTAAGGAAATGACCGCTGCCCTGCACGGCAGAGGCGGCGGCAAGCCCGCCTTCCAGCAGGGCCGGGTGCAGGCGAAAAAGGGGGAAATCACCGCCTTTTTTGCATCTGTACGATAATTTTCACGATTTGCGTGGAAGATTGTTCACAATTTCGACTTTTCTTCCCATCCAAGCTGTGATATAATACATCAGATTGATACCCGAGATACTGCGTTGATGGTTGCGCGCAACAGATAAGGAACTTCCTTAACTGTCAACTGTCAACTATCAACTTTCAACTGTTAAGGAGATTTCCATGGGACTTTTTGACAAGCTGTTCGGCACCCGCTCTCAGCGGGAGCTGAAAAAAATCCAGCCCACAGTGGATAAAATTCTGGCGCTGGAGGACGAATACAAGGCGCTCAGCGAGGAAGCCCTCCGGGGCAAGACTGCCGAGTTTAAGCAGCGGCTTAACCAGGGCGAGACGCTGGACGATCTGCTGCCCGAGGCCTTCGCCGCCATCCGGGAGGCTGCCGACCGGGTGCTGGGTATGCGCCCCTACCCTGTCCAGCTCATCGGCGGCATCGTGCTCCATCAGGGCCGGATTGCCGAGATGAAGACCGGTGAAGGCAAGACGCTGGTTGCCATTCTGCCCTGCTACCTGAATGCCCTGAACGGACGGGGCGTCCATGTGGTCACCGTCAACGACTACCTTGCAAAATACCAGTCCGAGTGGATGGGCAAGGTCTACCGCTACATGGGTCTGACCATCGGTCTGGTGATTCCCGGCATGTCCCCCGCCGAGCGCCGGGCCGCCTACGCCGCCGACATCACCTACTGCACCAACAACGAGCTGGGCTTCGACTACCTCCGGGACAACATGGCGATTTACAAGCAGGAGCTGGTTCAGCGGGGCCACGCCTTTGCCATCGTGGACGAGGTGGACTCCATCCTGATTGATGAAGCCCGTACGCCGCTGATTATCTCCGGCAAGGGCGAGGATTCCTCCCAGCTCTACGAAATGGCGGACCGGTTTGTCGCCACGCTGCGCAAGCAGGTCTTTGCCAAGACCGAGGACAAGGAAGTCCACGACGACTACGACTGCGACTACTTTGTGGACGAAAAGTCCCGCACCGTATCCCTCACAGCCTCCGGCATCGCCAAGGCTGAGAAGTATTTCGGCGTGGAGAATCTGGCGGACGCGGAAAATACCACCTTGTCTCACCACATCAATCAGGCCATGAAGGCCCGGGGCCTTATGAAAAAGGACATCGACTATGTGGTGAAGGACGGGGAAATCATCATTGTCGATGAATTCACCGGACGGCTCATGTATGGCCGCCGGTACAACGAGGGCCTGCATCAGGCCATCGAAGCCAAGGAGGGCGTCCGGGTCGCAAGCGAAAGTAAGACGCTGGCTACCATCACCTTCCAGAATTTCTTCCGGCTGTATGACAAGCTCTCCGGCATGACCGGCACGGCCCTGACGGAGGAAGAGGAATTTGGCGCCATTTACTCTCTGGACGTGGTGGAAATTCCCACCAACAAGCCCGTCATCCGCATCGACCACACCGACGTGGTGTACAAAACCGAGGCCGGAAAATATCGGGCCATCGTCCAGCAGGTGAAGGAGTGCCATGCCAAGGGCCAGCCCGTGCTGGTGGGCACCATTTCCATCGAAAAGAGCGAGCTGCTCAGCAAAATGCTCAAGCGCGAGGGCATCCCCCACAACGTGCTGAACGCCAAGCACCACGAGCAGGAGGCCCAGATTGTTGCCCAGGCCGGTAAATTCGGTGCTGTCACCATCGCCACCAACATGGCCGGTCGTGGTACGGACATCATGCTGGGCGGCAATGCCGACTTCCTTGCCAAAGCCGAACTGGCAAAGACCGGCCTGCCCGAGGAGCTGCTGATGGAGGCGGACTCCTACGCGGAAACCGACAATCCCGAAATTTTGGCGGTTCGCGCCCAGTATAAAGAACTGCTGAGTCAGTACAAGGCCTCCATCGCCGACGAGGCGGACAAGGTTCGGGCCGCAGGGGGCCTGTTCATCATCGGCACCGAGCGCCACGAGTCCCGGCGTATCGATAATCAGCTTCGGGGCCGCGCCGGACGTCAGGGCGACCCCGGCGAGAGCCGGTTCTACCTGAGCCTGCAGGATGACCTGATGCGGCTGTTCGCCACGGACAAGGTCATGGGCATGATGGACTCTCTGGGCTTGGACGAGGACACCCCCATTGACGCGAAAATTCTGTCGGGCGCCGTGGAAAACGCCCAGAAAAACGTGGAATCCCGGAACTTCCGGGCCAGAAAAAGCGTCCTTGAGTACGATGATGTCATGAATACCCAGCGTGAAGTGATCTACGCCCAGCGGCAGAAGGTGCTGGACGGCGAGGATCTGCGGGAGAATATGATGACCATGCTCCGGGACGTGGTATCCTCCGCCGTCACCGATGCTTTCGGCGACAACGGCGGCGTGGTAAACGAAGAAGGCCTGCACCGTCTGGCGGCAGCCATGGAGGGCATCTACTTTGCCAAGGGCACACTGTCCAGCCGAAGCAATCAGCTCATCGGAAAGAGCGCATCGGAAGCTGCCGACGTGGTGTATGAAATCGCCCAGCGCACCTATGAGGCCAAGGAAGCCGCCTACACCCCCGCCATCATGCGGGAGCTGGAGCGGGTGGTCATGCTCCGGGTGGTGGACGAATACTGGATGGACAACATCGACGCCATGGACGAGCTGAAGCAGGGCATCGGCCTGCGGGCCTACGGTCAGCATGACCCGGTGGTGGCCTACAAGGAAGAGGGCTACCAGATGTTCGAAGCCATGATCCGGGCCATCAAGGAGGAAACCATCCGCCGGATGTTCCTGGTGCAGCTGCGCACCAATCAGGAGGTCAAGCGGGAGAAGGTCGCCAAGGAGACGGGCGCTGCCGGCGCAGCGGCTGCCACGGTCAAGAAGCAGCCCGTGCGCAACGCCTCGAAAAAAGTCGGCCCCAACGATCCCTGCCCCTGCGGCAGCGGCAAGAAATATAAGAAATGCTGTATGCAGAAGGATAAATTGGCCGAATGAATTCGGCAGTGTGGAGTGTGGAGTGTGAAGTGTGGAGTTATTTCACCATTGCCTTCACTCCACACTCCACGCTCCTAACTCCACACTGAACAATGCCTATCATTACAAAGAGACAAGGACAATTAGAATACTTATGCGCTGAGGGAATTTCCGTTCCCCATGGCTTTACCACCCGCTATGGCGGAGTCAGCACGGGCACCCAGTATAGCCTCAACCTGGCCTTCGGGCGGGGGGACACCATGGAAAACGTGGAGGAAAACCTGCGCCGTCTGGGAAAAGCCATCGGCTTTGACCCGGAAAAACTGGTGATGACCCGGCAAATCCATTCGGACATCGTCCGTGTGGTGACGGATGCGGACTGCGCCGGGTTCTGCCACCGGGCTTACCCGGAGTGCGACGCCCTCGTGACCAACACACCCGGCGTGACCCTGCTGGTGTTCACCGCCGACTGTACGCCGCTGCTCTTCCACGATCCCGTCACCGGGGCTGTGGGCGCGGCCCACGCGGGCTGGCGGGGTACGGCCCAGGGCATCGGCGTGAAGACCGTGGAAGCCATGGTCAAAAGCTTTGGCTGCAAGCCGGAAAATATTCATGCCGCCATCGGCCCCAACATCGCCCAGTGCCACTTTGAAACCGACGGCGATGTGCCGAAGGCCATGGTGGATGCCTACGGGCAGGAGGCGGAAGCCTTCATCGTACGCCGGGGCGAGAAATATTATCTGGATCTGAAAGGCATCAACGCTCTTGCCCTGCGCCGGGCGGGGGTGCAGAGCATTGAAATCAGCGATGTGTGCACCTACTGCCAGTGTGACCGCTTCTGGTCCCACCGGGCAAGCCACGGTCAGCGAGGCTCTCAGGGCGCGGTTGTTTGCTGCAAGGAGGTAAGCCGATGAAAAGAGCCATCTGTTTTTTTCTGGCGATCACGCTGCTGGCGGCACTTCTGCCCGGCTGCTCCCGGGAAATCGACAATTCCGGCTACGTTGCTACCGGTGATGCCATCCTGATGGAGGGCGAGGAGCCGACGGAAGCCGAGGAAGAGGAGGATGCCCAGAATCTGGTGTTGGCCTACTACCCGGACCGGTCCCTGAACCCCGTTTTCGGCAGCGACTACACCAACCGGGTGCTGATGTCGCTGATGTATCAGGGTCTGTTCGCCGTGGACAGCAAGAAAAATGTGACACCCATTCTCTGCGCCAGCTACAAGGTCTCCGCCAACAGCAGGAACTGGACCTTCTATCTGGAGGAGGGTGCCACCTTCTCCGACGGTTCCAAGGTCACGCCCGCGGATGTGGTCGCCACCTACCAGAAGGCCATGGAGAACGACTACTACAAGTACCGCTTCTATAAGCACCTGCTGAATGTGGAAGCTACGGAGGACGGCGGCATTCTGTTCCAGACGGATACGGATATGCAGAACCTGCCCCTGCTTCTGGATGTGCCCATTGTCAAGGCATCGGATGTAGATAAGACCGGCCCCGGGGAAATCCCCATCGGCAGCGGCCCCTATGTGTTCGTGGAGACCAGCGGCGGCGCTGCTTTGCAGAGGGACCCCAACTGGTGGTGCGGCGCGCTGAAAATTCCCGCCCGGGACCTGACCATCAGTCTGGTGGCGGTAAGCAGCCCGGCAGAGGTGCGTGACGCCTTTCAGTTTAACGGCGAGAATTCCGTCAGCGTAGTGTGCACCAATCCCATGAGCGACTCCTTTGCCGAATACCGCTGCGACTATGAGCTGTGGGAAATCGAAAGCGGGTATATGCTCTACATCGGCTGCAACATTCTTTACTCCGAGCACTTTGACGACGGCACGCTGCGAACCTTCCTGACCTACGGAATTGACCGGGAGACGCTGGCGGAGTCTGCCTATAAAGGACTGGTAGACCCGGTGACCCTTCCCTGCCCGCCGTCAGCATCCTTCTACAATAAGAGTCTGGCGGCAAAGTACGCCTATGACCCCATGAAATTCATCGATAAGCTGTCGCACTACAAAATTCCCCAGAAAGACGGCCAGGACAAGGAACTGCGGCTGCTGGTGAACTCCGACGACTCCGCCCGGACCCGGATTGCCCGGGAAATTGCCAGCAATCTAACGGATTTGGGTCTGCCCTGCACCACGCTGGAAGCCAGCAGCGCTACGTTTAAGAACATTGTGGTGGCGGGCAGCTACGATATGTATCTGGGCATGACCCGGCTCAGCCCGAACATGGATCTGACGGAATTCTTCCGGCCCTACGGTGAAATGGGCCGGGGCGGTCTGGCCCACGAGATTCTCTACAACATGTGCCTGAAGTCGTTGGAGGATACCGGCAACTTCTACAACTTCTACCAGAAGCTGGCGGAGGACGGGCGAATTATCCCCCTGATGTTCGGCTACTACAATGTCTACGCCCACCGGGGCCAGCTGCCGGACCTGAACCCCTCCCGGGATAACGTGTTCTATTACTCCATGGGCAAGAACATGGAGGACATTCTGATTGAGGACACCGGGGAAGAATAACGCGATAAATTGCCTTTTCCGGCAATTTACCAAAAAACAAGGATACTCTGAAAGGATGAGAAGTATGAAACGAATCATTGCACTGATGCTTGCGCTGACGCTGCTGCTGTGCGGCTGCGGAAAGACGGAGGCATCCAAGGCTGAGGCGACCCAGCCCGCGCCCACCGTGGTGGAGACTACGGAGGAGCCTACCACCGAACCCACCACCGAGGCCACGGAACCGCCGGTTTACCGTAACCCTCTGAACGGTGAAATCATCGATGCGCCCTATACCGACCGCCTGTTTGCCTGCACCATCAGCAATATGCAGGAGAATCTGCCCCATGTGAACCTGTGCAAGGCGGATGTGGTATTTGAGTCTTATGTGAACATGAACAACATCGTCCGCTGTCTGGCCCTGTTCAGCAACATCGAGGATGTGGAAGCCATCGGCTCCATGCGCTCCACCCGGCCCCTTTTCAACCAGCTGGCCCAGCACTATGGCCTGATCGTGGCCCACGCCGGTGGCTCCAACACCGCACTGCGGGATGCCGCGGATCGGAATATTGAGAACTTCAACGTGGAGAACTGGGACGTGATGCAGAATGTCACCACCTCCTATCGGGATAAGGAGTATAAGCGCTCTCTGGAGAACAGCCTGTTCAGCATCGGCTCCGGCCTGAAGGAGTACGCCGAGTTCGTCGGCTATAACATGAGCCTGGAACGGGACTATGGTTTCCGTTTTACGGAGGACGGCGTGCCCGCGGACGGTGTGGATGCCCCGGAAATCACCATCCATCTGAATTACAAGAAGGCCAAGAAGGACACCATCATGCTCTATGACGAAGAGCTTGGCAAGTACGCCTGGAAGCAGTACGGCAAGGTTATGCAGGATCAGATTTCCGGCGAAACCGAAGCATTCACCAATGTGCTGGTGCTGTCTGCCGACGTGACCAATGAGGGCCTGTACCACTATGCCGACTTTGAAAAAGGCGGCACCGGCTATTACGCCAATGGCGGCAAGCTGATTCCCATCAGCTGGACCTGTTACGGAGAACTGGAGCCCTTCCTCTTCTGGACGGAGGATGGCCAGCAGCTCCAGATGGGCGTGGGCAATACCTACATCGCCATTCTCCCTGCGGACGGGTCTGTGGAATACTGAGAAAAAAGGACAGAAAGGCCCGCCTTTCTGTCCTTTTTGTGCGCAATTCACGGACAAATGTCCACGTTTAAACCGTGGTAAAATTTTATGAGCAATTTGCACCGAAAAATTGTAATTTGCGGTTGGTTTTGTACAAAATTAACAGTTTACAACACTGGAAGGGTATGGTATCATAAATCTGTACGGTGATATCGAATGCGTACATGAAAAAGTAAATATACTGCCATGGGCAGTAATAAAAATGGAGGAATTACCATGTCTGTTAAAGTTGCAATTAACGGTTTTGGCCGTATCGGCCGTCTGGCTTTCCGTCAGATGTTCGGCGCTGAGGGCTTCGAGATTGTTGCCATCAACGATCTGACCTCCCCCAAGATGCTGGCTCACCTGCTGAAGTACGATTCCACTCAGGGCAACTACGCCGCTCAGGGCCACGTTGTCGAGGCCGGCGAGGACAGCATCGTTGTCGACGGCAAGAAGATCACCATTTACGCCAAGGCCAACGCTGCCGAGCTGCCCTGGGGCGAGCTGGGTGTTGACGTCGTTCTGGAGTGCACCGGTTTCTACACCTCCAAGGCCAAAGCTCAGGCTCACATCGACGCCGGCGCCAAGAAGGTCGTTATCTCCGCTCCTGCCGGCAACGACCTGCCCACCATCGTTTACAACGTCAACCACAACACCCTGACCAAGGAAGACAACATCATCTCCGCCGCTTCCTGCACCACCAACTGCCTGGCTCCCATGGCTAAGGCTCTGAACGACGGCTGGAAGATTCAGTCCGGCATTATGTGCACCATCCACGCTTACACCGGCGACCAGATGATTCTGGACGGCCCCCAGCGTAAGGGCGACCTGCGCCGCTCCCGTGCTGGTGCTGTGAACATCGTTCCCAACTCCACCGGCGCTGCCAAGGCCATCGGTCTGGTCATCCCCGAGCTGAACGGCAAGCTGATCGGCGCTGCTCAGCGTGTTCCCACCCCCACCGGCTCCACCACCATCCTGAACGCCGTTGTGGAAGGCAACCCCACCAAGGAAGAGATCAACGCACAGATGAAGGCTCAGGCCACCGAGTCCTTCGGCTACAACGAGGACGAGATCGTCTCCTCCGACATCATCGGTATGCGTTTCGGCTCCCTGTTTGATGCCACCCAGACCATGGTTATCAACCTGGGCAACGGCACCAGCCAGGTTCAGGTCGTGTCTTGGTACGACAACGAGAACTCCTACGTTTCTCAGATGTGCCGCACCATCAAGCACTTCGCTACCCTGCTGTAATTCAGCCGAAAAGAGAACTGTTTGAACGCCATCACCCCCGTGCTTTCCGCACGGGGGTGTTCTTATGTGCAGCCGACGCTATACAGGGCAAGACTTTTGAAAAAAATGCTGTAAAACCATGAAAACTGTGCTATAATGGGAATCGTATGATGATACGGTAAATTGTGCTTTAGTTGACAATTGACAGTTGAAAGTTAAGGAGTCCCTTCGGGACAGTTTAAATCATTTTGGATTGAATACCGGATGTCCTCATGTAGAATGCACCGTGTTCAGAATTTGTAGGGATATTTTAATTCATCCCGAAGGGATACCGCAACTGTCAACTGTCAACTATCAACTGTCAACTCTTATAAATTCTCCTTTACCGTATCAAGTCTGCACGATCTGACCTGTTTTTGCGAGGATTTTCTATGGACAAGCTAAATAATGCCCAGCTGGAGCTGCGGGAAATGGATGAACTGGCGGCGGCGGATTCGCCAGTGCACCGCCTGAATCCCCTGTGTAAGCTTCTGGTGACGGTTTTCTATATTGCCGCGGTGGTGTCGTTTCCCAAGTACGACCTGTCCGCGCTGGTGGTGATGGTGCTCTACCCTGTGCTGCTGTTTCAGGCGGCGGGAATTCCGGTGGGGCTGTGCTTTCACAAGCTGGGCATCGTCCTGCCGCTGGTGTGTGCCGTGGGACTGGTGAATCCTTTCCTGGACCATACGCCCCTGACGCAGCTGGGAGGCTTTGTAATCACCGGCGGCATGGTTTCCATGGTGACGCTGATGCTCAAGGGCGTGTTCTCCCTGATGGCGTCCTTCCTGCTCATTGCCACCACGTCCATCGACACTTTGTGCGCCGCATTGAGAATGCTGCACGTCCCCGACATTCTAACCACCCTGCTGCTGCTGACCTACCGCTACATCGGTGTCATGCTGGAAGAGGTTTCCATTATGACGCAAAGCTACAGTCTCCGGGCGCCGGGGCAGAAGGGCATCCACATTTCCGCCTGGGGCTCCTTTCTGGGTCAGCTGCTGCTGCGGAGCATGGACCGGGCGGAGTCGCTGTACCACAGTATGCTGCTGCGGGGCTTCCGGGGGGAATACTATTACGCCGAGGTGCCGCAGTGCGGCGTCAGCTCCGTGGTGTTTACGATTGTCTGCTGCATGGCCTTCCTGTGTGCCCGCTGGGTCAATCTCCCGGCGCTGCTGGGAAGCCTGCTTGTGAGGTAAGTGTATGATCGAATTTCAGAATGTATCCTTCTCCTACGGGGACGTGCCTGTGGTGGAGAATTTGAGCTTTACAATTCAAAAAGGCGAAACCGTGGGCCTGATCGGCGCCAATGGCGCGGGAAAGTCCACCATTATGAAGCTGATGCTGGGTTTGCTTTCCGGCAGCGGGGAGATTCAGGTGGATGGGCTGCCGGTGTGCAGGGACAACCTCGCAGAAATTCGCAAAAAAATCGGCTTCGTTTTGCAGGATTCCGACAATCAAATGTTTATGCCCACGGTCTACGAGGACATGATTTTCGGCCCCCGGAACTACGGTCTCAGCAAGGAGGAAACGGAAAAACGGGTGGATACCGTTCTGACCCAGCTGGGCCTGCAGGACCTGAAGCACCGCCACAATCACAAAATCTCCGGCGGTGAAAAGCGGATGGCGGCCATTGCCACCATTCTTGCCATGGAGCCGGAGATGATTCTCATGGACGAGCCGTCAACGGCCCTCGACCCGGTGAACCGCCGCACAGTCATTAACACCATCAACCGCCTGCCCCAGACAAAGCTCATTGCGTCCCACGACCTGGACATGATTCTCGACACCTGTCAGCGGGTAATCTTGCTGTCCCACGGGACCATCGTCGCCGACGGGGACGCCGAAACGATTCTCCGGGACAAGGCGCTTCTGGAAGCCAACCGCATGGAGCTGCCCTTCTGCTTACAGGGCCATAAAAAAAGTGAATAATTCTGCCAGCATTGGCAAACAATACCTCCGAACGCAATGTTTGGAGGTATTTTCTATGGCTAACACTCGTTTTCTTGCCCTGCTCTGTGCGGCTTCCTGTATTTTTGGACTTTGTGCCGGAGCCGCCGCTGTCGAAGTTGACAGCGGCAGCTCCTACTGCTTCGGCATCGGGGATTTTTCCGATACGGAAATCGCCGGAATCTGCATCACCGACCTGCCGGACAATCTGGGCGCTCTGATGCTGGGAAGCCGCGTTCTGCGGGAGGGCGATGTGCTCACCGCCCAGCAGGTTTCCCAGATGACCCTTCGTCCGCTGGATACGGAAACGGATAAGGCGCTGGAGGTGGGGTATCTGCCCATCTATCCCGGCCGGGTCGCCGAGGGGGCAGTGATGACCATTTCCATCCGGGGCAAGGAAAACAAAGCCCCGGTGGCGGAGGACTCCACACTGGAAACCTATAAAAACCTGCCCAATACTGGCAAATTGAAGGTTTCCGACCCGGAGAATCAGCCCATGACCTATACCGTCACCCGCCAGCCCCGCCGGGGCACGGTGACCATTTCCGAGGACGGCAGCTTCACCTACACCCCCAAGAAAAATAAGGTGGGCATCGACTCCTTTGTGTACACCGCAGCCGATTCAGCTGGGAAGGTATCCCGGGAGGCTACCGTCACCATTACCATCCTCAAGCCCGGTGATGAGACCCAATATACGGACACCGCCGGCAGGGACTGCCGCTTCGCGGCGGAGTGGATGAAGCAGACCGGTATCTTCACCGGAGAGACGGTGGGGCAAACCCTCTGCTTTTCCCCGGAGCGGCAGGTGACCCGGGGGGAATTCGTCACCATGCTGGTAAAGGCGCTGGATATCCCTGTGGAGGAGGACGTGATCCAGACCGGCTATGAAGATGAAATTCCGCTGTGGCTTCAGCCGTATCTGGCAGCGGCGGTGCGCTCCGGCCTGACGGACGGCCTGCCGGAACAGCAGGTGTTTGGGCCGGACAGCCCCATCACAGCGGCGGAAGCGGACGTGATGCTGAAAAATGCCCTGAACCGGGAGGAGTCCTGCATCGCGCCCGAGGCGCTGCCCCTGACCCGGGCACAGGCGGCCTGCGCCCTGTATGACGCAGCAAAGGAAATCCAACAGCAGGGCATTGATGAGATTCTGTAAGAAAAAGCTTAGCGGGTAGTTGACTGTTAGGGCGTTCCTGCGGACAATTGAATACGGAACGCCTAAATGACCAAAAGAGTTTTCAATCATCCCCGAAGGGGATACCATAACTTTCCACTATCCACTTTCAACTTTCCACGATTGAAGCAGGCACTGATAAGGGCGCATAGGAAAAGGGAGCGGGTTTTCCGCTCCTTTTTTGCACCTTTCCCAGAATTTCGCCTATACTGATGACAGGAGGTGCGCTATGGATTCCTTTATTGTAATGGCGTTGATCGCTACGCTGGGCACCTGGCTGGTCACGGCTCTGGGCGCAGCCACTGTGGTTTTCTTTACATCCCCCCGGGTCAAGGTGCTGAATCTCATGCTGGGCTTTTCGGCGGGCGTTATGATTGCGGCCAGCTTCTGGTCGCTGCTGGAACCGGCCATTGCCCGGGCGGAGCTGCTGCCGGGGCCGCCGGCGTGGTTTGTGGCAACGATGGGGTTCCTCACGGGAGCGCTGTTCCTGTGGGCGTCGGATAAGCTGGTGTCCCGGTCGCTGGGGCGGGTGGAAAGCGGCGGTGTCCGGCGAATTATTCTGCTGGTGCTGTCCATCACCATTCACAATATCCCTGAGGGGCTGGCGGTGGGCGTGGCCTTTGGCGCGCTGCAGCAGGGCTGCTCCACGGAAAGCCTGATGGGGGCGGTGTCCGTGGCGGTGGGCATCGGCTTGCAGAACTTCCCGGAGGGGGCGGCGGTGTCCGTGCCGCTGCGGCGGGAGGGGGGGAGCCGGTGGAGGAGCTTCCTTGTGGGGCAGGCCTCGGCACTGGTGGAGCCGATTGCCGGGGTGCTGGGGGCGTGGCTGGTGCTGTACGTCCAGAGTATGCTTCCCTATGCCCTGTCCTTCGCGGCGGGCGCCATGATTCTGGTTGCGGTGCATGAACTGATTCCGGAGTGCCAGAAAAATCAGGCAGACCAGCCCTATTTTGCCACCATGGGCATTGTGCTGGGCTTTGCCGCCATGATGCTGCTGGACGTGATGCTGGGTTGACATTCGCCTGTTTCCGGGCTATACTGGAAGCCAAGAGGTGAATGCTATGAAAAAACATCAAATTTCTGAGTTTGTTTCCCGGTTTGCTACCCCGGTTGTGTTGATTGTGCTGGGCCTGGTGCTGATTTTCTGCCCGGATACGGCTTCCGCCCTGATTTCCAAGGTGGTGGGCTGGGGCCTGCTGATGGCGGGCATCGTCGTCGCCGTTGCCATGGTGGTGGACAGCAACTGGTCGGTGTCCAAGGTGCTGACAGTGCTGACTCTTGTGATTTTGGGCCGGTGGCTCATGACCCACCCGCTGGCCTGGGCGGCCTGGGGCGGACGGATCATCGGCCTGCTTCTCCTGCTGCGGGGCATCCGGGACTTTACCCAGTCCGTTTTCACCCAAGGGAAGGTGCTGTCCGTGGTGACGGCGGTGCTGGGTCTGGCGCTGATCCTGCTGCCCATGACTGCGTCCCGGATGGTGTTCTCCCTGTGTGGCTTCGTGATTCTGGCGGTAGGCGGCGGTATGCTGGCGGAACGCGTCTGGGAAAAGAAGAACGGGGAGGATGATGACCCCAACATCATCGACGCCCTGTGATGCTGGCCTGCTGCGCGCTGAATGGGCGCACCGGGCATGAAGCCGGGCGCTCGTTGCTTACCCGGCTTTACGGCGAAGCCACCGGACAGCCCCTGCCGCCCATTGAGGTTGGAGCGTGGGGAAAGCCCGCTTTCTCGGATAGCGACTGGCATTTTTCCATCAGTCACACAAAAAAGCACGCGTTTTGTGTGCTGGCTGAGGAAAACATCGCCATTGACGCGGAAGAATTGGATCGCCGGGTAAATCTGTCGCTGGCGGAAAAGATTCTCTCCCCGACGGAAAAGGCCCAGTTTGACGCCGCCGCCGACAAAAACCGGGCCTTGCTGACCTTCTGGGTGCTGAAGGAAGCTTCGGCAAAGCTCAGCGGCAGAGGCCTGCACGGCTACCCCAACGACACGGCCTTTTCCCTGGACGACCCCCGTGTCCGGGAGCTGGAGGGCTGCCTTGTGGCAATTTTGACAGAAGGAGAAACCTATGCTGTTTGATACCCACGCCCATATGGATGACCGGGCCTTCGACGAAGACCGGGAAGTCCTGCTGGCCCGCCTGCCGGAGCAGGGCATTGGTCTGCTCATGAATCCGGGCTGCTCCCTGGCATCCTCCCGGGATGCCGTGGCACTGGCAGCGCGGTACGACTATATTTACGCCGCGGTTGGCTCCCACCCGGACGCTGCCGATGAGGTAACGCCGGCGGTGCTGGACGAATACAGAATGTTATGTAAACGAAATCCCAAGGTTCGCGCCATCGGTGAGATCGGGCTGGACTACCACTATGAGGATGTCCCAAGGCAGCGTCAGCAGGAGGCCTTTCGGGCCCAGATGGGGCTGGCGGCGGAGCTTACCCTGCCGGTGATCGTCCATGAGCGGGAGGCCCATGAGGACGGAATGCGGATTGTGGAGGAATTTCCCTCGGTCAAGGGCGTGTTCCACTGCTATTCCGGCTCTGCGGAAATGGCGAAATGGCTGGTCAGCCGGGGTTGGTACATTGGCTTCACCGGCGTTCTGACCTTCAAAAACGCCCGGAAAGCCGTGGAGACCGCCGCTTCCATCCCACTGGACCGGATCGTATTGGAAACCGACTGCCCCTATATGTCCCCGGAGCCCTTCCGGGGCAGGCGCAACGACCCGGGCAGACTCTACCGCATGGCGGAGGCACTGGCCCAGATTCGGGATTTGCCCGTGGAAAAAATCCACGAAATCACCATGGAAAACGGCAAACGGCTCTACCGCATTCCCTGACCAACAGAAAAATCGGGACGGCAGCGATGATTCGCTGCCGTCCCAGCTTTATACGTCAAACCGATTATACTGCTCGCAGCAGTCCAGACACAGCTTCCTGCCGTTTACCAACCGAATCCAGTTGGCGCCGGTTTTTTCTCCGCAGCATTCGCAGTCATAGCTGTCGAAAATCTTCGCGGGAGCCGGCAGGGGCAGCTTCGTTTCCTTCACCCAGAACAGCTCCCGACAGTCGTGGTCAAAATAGTACCGGGCGGATTCCTCCGGGGTCATCCCCGCCGGCTTTGGCTTCAGAACCAGCCGGACAGATTCACCGGTTGCCCGGTTGTAGAAGGAAAACGCCTGTTTGCCCACCACATGAAACAGCAGGTTTCCCTTGCCGATGCTGCATCCCAGCAGCACCTGAATGGCGTCTACCCCACAGGCGTCGTTTTCACTGATGCACACCAGCTGCTCGTTATCGGAAACGTCCACCTGCAGCAGCTGTCTGGCGTACTGCGCGGCCTGATAGCCGATGCGCAGACCACCGCAGCTGTGCCCGTGAAATGCGACACATTTTTCCCAGTCAGTCATATCAGTGCTGCTCCTTTTCCGTAACACACTCGTTTTTGATGCGCCCCACCAGATATTGCAGGGCATCCACCACATGGGGGCGGATATCGCCGCCAATGAGGACGTACATAATGTCGTCGCCCACAGCCAGCTCCCCCTGATTGAGCCAGACCCTGATATAGTAGATCCCATCCATTTTGTAAGTCTCGGCAATGACGGAATCCACCTTCTCCTGCTCATAGGAGAAGAACATACCGGTGACGGGCAGCGTGTCCTCTGCCCCACAGCGTATCTTTGCCCTGGCGCTTTCCCGGACAACGCCGTTATGGGTCAGATACATGCCGATTTTCGGTGCGCTTTCGTGGCATTTGGCCTCTTTCAGCCATGCGTCCAGAGAAGGGGGTGTTTTCGTGCGCATATTGCGGCCTCCTTTGCGGTGATTGGTTTCGCCTCCGGCGGACAGAAATCGAAGAGAGAACCGATGGCGGATCTTCCGAGCAGTCTCCGCGCCGCCGGCTCCTGCTGACACTATCATATCACAGCCGCGGCAAAAAAGAAATGACAAAAAGGATTGCCATTTTCCGTCGTTTATGGTATGATTAGCACAAACAACGCAGGCCCCTCCCGGCGGCATCTGCAAAAATAGCGTTTTGAAAAGCGGTGGACGAGCCACTTTCCAAAAGCAAAGGTCTTATGCAGTCAGTGTGCCCTTTTGCCTTTGGAGCGGCTCGTTGTTTTATTTTGAACAATTTGGAGGAACGAATATGAAAAAGCGCATTTCCCTGCTTCTGGTTGCCGTGATGCTGCTGGGTCTGGCTGCCTGCGGCGCGGCAAAGCCCACCGAGACACAAGCTCCCGCTCCCACCGCCGCACCCACCGCCGCGCCTACGGAAGCCCCTACCGAGACGCCCACCGAGGCGGCTCTGGTGGTGGACACCTGCATTCTGAAGGAAGCCGATGACAAGATGCTCAACACCTACACGCTTCTCGCGGTGAACCCTGACGCGCCCTTCACCGACGCGGACGGCAACCCCGTTTCCGATGTCGCCGTGAATACCGCCGGTGCGGATGCCCTGATTCACTGGCTGCTGACCCGGGAAGCGCTGGATATGGCGGGTGATTACGGCGTTGCCGAGTACGGAGAGCACCTGTTCTACGTCAAGGACGACGCCCCCGTCTACACCGGTGATATTGCCCCCGCCACCGAGGAAACCAAGGTCATCCGCCTGTCCACTACCACCTCCGTCAACGATTCCGGATTGCTCGGCTACCTGCTGCCTGTGTTCGAATCCACCTACGGCTATACCGTGGAGGTGCAGTCCGCCGGTACCGGCAAGGCCATCAACGCCGCCAAGTTCGGCAACGCCGACCTGATTCTGGTGCACTCCAAGAGTCAGGAGGAAGCCTTCGTGGAGGAGGGCTTCGCCCGGATTGTGGACGGCTTTACCTCTGAGCGCATTTCCTTCATCTACAACTACTTCGTCCTCTGCGGCCCCTCTGCCGACCCCGCCGGTGTCAAGGACTGCGCTTCCGTTCTGGATGCCTTCGCCGCTATCGCCGACGGCAAGTACACCTTCGTCTCCCGGGGCGATGCCTCCGGCACCCACACCAAGGAGCTTTCTCTGTGGCCGGAATCCCTGGGCATTACCAAGGAAGCCGAGTCCTTTGCGAACTACACGGACTGGTATGTCTCCGCCAACGCCGGCATGGGCGCCTGTCTTGTGATGGCTGAGGAAATGGGCGCCTACATTCTGACGGATAAGGCCACCTTCCTGACCTTCGTTGCCAACGATGGCGTCATGGAATAAGGATTGCATTTCTGAGAATAATCGGCTAAACTATATCCCGTGGGGCTTTCCCCCACGGGATTTTCCAAAGAAAGGACGATTCTATGAGCAGTGCGCTGCATAAGGCCATTGCGCTGATTCTGTCGGCGGATGCGGAGCTTTTGAACATCTTGAGCGTCACCGCCCGGATGAGCCTGCAAAGCTCCCTGATTGCCCTGCTGCTGGGGGTTCCTATTGGCATCTGGCTGGGCGCCTGCCGTTTTCCCGGCAGGGGCGCGCTGGTGGTGGTGAACCGGACGCTGATGGGCATGCCCCCGGTGGTCTGCGGCCTGCTGTTTTATATGCTGTTTTCCGGTGTCGGTCCCTTCCGGCACATGAAGCTGCTGTTTACGGTGCAGATCATGGTCATGGCCCAGGTGGTGCTGATTACCCCCATCGTTGTGGGAAATATGGAGACCTATGTGGCGGGGATCGCCCCCAACCTCCGGGAGACGGCGAAGGGGCTGGGGCTGGGGGGCTTCAAAACCTTCGCCCTTTTGTGCAATGAGTGTCTCTATCCGATTATCTCCGCCTATCTTCTGGCCTTCGGCCGCTCCATCGCGGAGGTGGGGGCGGTGTCCATGGTTGGCGGAGCAATCGCGTGGAAAACCAACGTCATGACCACCGCCATCATGCAGTACACCAACCGGGGCAACTTCTCCCTTGGCATTGCGCTGGGGATGATTCTGCTGGCCCTTTCCCTGATGGTGAATATTGTGATTTCCGGGCTTCAAAGGAGGCTGAGCCGGTGAATATACAGGCCTTTTCCAAAACCTACGACGGCGTGACAGTCCTTTCCTTTCCGGGAATGGATTTGCAGCCCGGGAAAATCTATGCCGTCATCGGCGCCAACGGCAGCGGGAAATCCACCTTCGCGAAAATTCTGGCGGGGGTGCTGCCTGCCGACCGGACAGGAAAGCTCCGGGACGATGCCGCCGTGGGCTATCTCCCGCAAAAGCCCTACGCCTTCCGCATGTCCACGGGGCAGAACCTTCTTCTGAACGGCAAGGACGCGACCAGAGCCGCCGAACTGATGGACGCGCTGCAAATCCGGCATCTGGAGTACAAACGTGCCGACCGGCTCTCCGGCGGAGAAACCGCCCGGATGGCGCTGGCGCGGCTGATGATGAAGCGCTACGATGTCGTAATTCTGGACGAGCCTACCGCCGCTATGGATATGGAAACCACCGCCGCCGCGGAAGCGCTGCTTCTCCGCTACACCCGACAGACCGGATGCGCCCTGATTCTTGTCACCCACTCTCTCCAGCAGGCGCGGCGGGTCGCGGACGAGGTGCTCTTTTTCCACAAGGGTAGATTAATGGAATTTGGCGCAAAGGAACAGGTGCTTTTTTCCCCGAGCCAGCCGGAAACCCGGAAGTTTCTGGAATTTTACGGAAGATAACTCCCTTACGGAAACCAGTGGACTAAAACAGGCTTTCCTGATATTCCGACGGGGTCTTCCCAGTGATTTTCTTGAAAGTGTTGGAAAAATACCCGATGTCCCGGTAGCCTACCTGTTCCGCCACCTCGTAGACCTTCCATCGGCAGTCCTTCAGCAGCTCCATGGCCTTGTGGATGCGGTAGCGGGTCAGGTAGCTCAGAATTGTGCTGCCGGTTTCCTTCTTGAAGGTGTGGCTCAGGTGCCCTTCGCTGATGTTCAGGCTCTGGGCTACCGAACTGACGCTGATATCCGGCTCCTGATAGTGCTGCTTTATGTACCCGATGGCCTCGGAAACATACCGGTTGTTGCTGCCCTTTTTTACCTCCGGCTCCGACAGGCCCCCCTGCTTCGGCGCAAGCCTTGCCTGAACCCGCTGGACCGCCTTCTCCAGATCGCCGTCATGGAAGGGCTTGAGCAGGTAGTCCACCGCTTCCAGCCGCAGGGCCGTCTGCGCATAGGAAAAGCTGTCGTAAGCGGTCAGAATGATGACGTAGGTGTTTTTCCCCGCCTGCCGGAGCCTTTCCAGCATTTCGATGCCGTCCATCTGGGGCATTTTCAGGTCGGTGATGATGAGGTCCGGGTCACATTTTTCTACCTGTTCCAGCCCCTCCGCGCCGTTGGCGGCTTCTCCGACTACGACACAGTCCATTGCCGCCCAGTCCACGGTCAGCACGATGCCCTTCCGGATCAGTTCTTCATCTTCCACGATCAACACCTTCAGCATTCCTTCTCCTCCTTCCGTCGCAGAGGCAGCCGCGCCCGGACTCTCGCGCCGCTGCCGGCGGGATTGTTGTCCAGATACAGGCCGTATTGTTCCCCGTAGTGCTTTTTCAAAATGGTATCCACATTATACAGCCCCAGATGATGCCCGGTGGGCGCGGACTCCCGCTTGTAGGGATGGCCGATCATCTCCGGCGGCAGGCCGTGGCCGTTGTCCGTAACGGTGATGCGTAAATCTTCGCCGTCCTGCTCCGCACAGACCTGAATCACGCTGTCCGGAACGCCCTCCAGTCCGTGGAGAATGGCGTTTTCCACAATGGGCTGCAAAATCATTTTGGGAACCATGCAGGTTTCCAGTTCCTCCGGCAGGCTGACCAGAAACGCAAACTGGTCGGACAGCCGGATTTTTTGTATCTCCACATAGCGGTTCAGCACCTCCACCTCCCGGGCCAGAGACACAAATTCCTCGGCGGAAATACAAAACCGAAGGATATCCGCCAGATTGGTGGACATCAGGGCTACCTGAGGGACATGGTTAATCTTGCTGATCCACTTCATGGTATCCAGCGTATTGCACAGGAAGTGGGGATTCAGCTGGGCCTGAAGCATCCGCACCTGGGCTTGATTCAGTTCCCGCTGGTTTTCCACCAGCTCCTGCCGGTTGGCCTTTAACGCCTGAACCATATGGTTGAATTCTTCCGCCAGCTGGCCCAGCTCGTCCTCTCCGTCCCGGGAAACATGGACATCCAGATCATCCTGCTCCAGGCGGGAAAAGGCATTCAGAAGCCGCCCGATGGGCTGGGAGATCCGCCGGCTCAGAGGCAGGCACAGGGCGGCGGAAATCAGAATGCCCACCAGAACGCAGAAGACACTGGCCGCGCGGAGCAGCTTCATGGTGCTTTTGGTGAATACCTGGGGCTGGCGCAGAACCAGATACAGGCCCGTGGGCCGGTGCTCCTGAATCTGATACCGGAATTCCTCCGTTTCCGCCCCCGGATGACCGCCGCGAAGCAGCTGTTCCCGCAGAACGGGCGCCAGTCCGGCGTTCAGACTGCTCTGGCTGGCATAGACGGGGTGCCAGTACCGGCTTAGAATCAGGACTTCATTGGAGCTGCCATACTTTCCGGCAAACAGCTTCTGAAAATTCTGCGCATACACATCCATCACCAGATACCCTACCGGCTCCCCCTGGGGATTTTTCAGCACCGCCGCACCCTGAAGCAGCGGACTGCCGCTGGCCTCCCCAGCGGACGGCGCCGCGTAAACCGGTTTCCCGCCGGAATTTGCCGCCGCAAACAGAATCCCCCACCGTACGGGAAGGGTGCTTCCCGGGGTGACGCTGCCGGTGGAATAGCACTGCCGACCCTGCAGGTCATACAGGGAATAGTCCGCCAGATCCCGGCTGCCCTCGGTGGCAAGAAACAGCGCGTTATTCACCCGGGTATCCTCCCGGCTGGTAAACGCCCGGGGAAGCAGCCGGCTTTCTTCCAGCGCCCGGGCGGCTTCGGGCAGAGCGTCGCTGACACGATCCAGCGCGGTCAGGAGGTTGGCCGTCTGGGTTTGGGCGTCGGTTTCCATCTGTTTTTTCATCTGAATCCGGGAAATCTGGGAGAGCATGGCAGAGCAGATAATCATGGGCACCAGAGACGCAATCAGAAACGACAGCAGCAGCCGGCTGCGGAAGGAGTGGCTCTGCGGATGGTTCATGACGGCACCTCCCCCAAAAGGAAGGCCCAGTCCGACAGAATCCGGTCCCGGTTTTTGCTGGCCCATTCCACATCGTAAGAAACGAGCGTAAGCTCGCTCAGGGGCGGCAGACTGCTGTCCGCCGGGATGTCCGCCCGAACCGCCCGGCGGCAGAACCGCTCCCCCACCAGCGCCTGCACATCCGCGCTGACGGTGAAATCCAGAAAACGTTTGGCGTTTTCGCCGTGGGGCGCACCCTTGACCAGCGCGCTTCCGTCGGGGACACAGGAGGTTCCGTCGGAGGGGTAGACCAGGGCGATGTCCTCACCGGCGGCGATGTGCTGCAGGGCGGTTTCCTCCAGCGTGATTCCCACCAGGCAGCTGCCGTCCGCCACGGCGGTCAGCACCGCGCCGGAGCTGTCCAGCTGTTTCCCGTCCAGCGCGGCGCACAGGCCGGTCAGGCAGGCTTCCGCGCCGCCCGCCTGAATCCGGGTCACCAGCGCCGTATAGGAGGAGCCGGAAATCTGGGGGTCGGCAAAGGCGATCTTCCCCCGAAAGACCGGGGATTCCAGATCCTTCCAGCAGGTGAGGGCTTCCGGGGCCACCAGCTTGGTATTGTACACCAGCACCACGGGCAGGGCGGAAAAAGGCGTCCAGCAGCCGGATTCCGACTGAAACTGCAGAGAAATATCGGCAGCTTCCCGGCAGATATAGGGGCTGAAACAGTCCTGATAGGATTCCAGACTTTCCACGCCGCCGCCGAACATCACGTCCGCCTTGGGTGCGTCCGCTTCCTGCTGAAGGCGCTGAAGCAGCTCGTTGGTGCCGCCGCTGACCACGTCCACCCAGATACCGGTGCGCTCCTCAAATTCCCGGACAATGGGGGTGTAGACCTCCTCCTTATGGGAGGTGTACACCACCAGCCGCTGCTCCTGCCCCGGCGTGCAGGAAAGCGGCTCCGGCTGCTTTGCGCAGCCTGCCAGCAGCGGCAGAAGCAGGGCCAGAAATAAAACGTTCTTTCTCATAGAGTTTTCTCTCCACTGTGCTTTGCATGAAGTGACTAAATTATAGCACATAGCCGGTTCAATTTCATCATATTTTACATTGAAATCAGAAAAGTGCAAAAAATATCAGTTTTGACCCGTTTATTTTTGTTTGTTTTGCCATTAGACTATAAACACAGGCAGGGAACAAGGCCTGCCGCCGAACAAATCTTTTGAGGAGGAACTGAAATGAAACGTATTGTTGCACTGCTTCTGGTACTGTGTATGGCTGTCGGTCTCGCCGCCTGCGGACAGAAGGCCCCGGCTCCCACGGAAGCCCCCGCCGCCCCCGCTGCCTCCGGTGAAACCGCTCCCGCCGCCACGGAAGCCGTTCCCGAGGAGAACCTGACGGAAACCCAGAAGATCATCAAGGAAGCCCAGACCATGACGCTGGAGGAGCTGGCAAAGAAGGCCATCGAAGAGTCCAACGGCAAGATGTTCTACGGCGTGGGCAACTCCAGCCGCGGCAAGAGCGCCCTGCCCCTGTTCATCGCCTACTTACAGACCATCGACCCCAGCTACAACATGGAGTTCGAGTGGCAGCAGCCCAAGAACAACAAGATCTTCGATCAGCTCACCGCTGACTCCCTGAAGGACACCGGCACTTTCGCCATGACCCTGATTCAGGACGGCAACCAGATCGAGAGCAAGATGGTTCAGACCGGCATTCTGGATACCTTCATCCCCAAGGACTGGGCGGATGCCAACGGCACTACCCCCGAGGAATACAAGGGCTTCCTGGCCCTGCAGACCCTGAACAAGGTCTTCATGTACAACAACACCGGCAGCAAGACCTATGACAACTGCTGGGACTTCGTGGCCGAGGGCGAGCACGGCCTGTACATGGACATTGACTCCGAAATCGTCGGTAAGAACTTCCTGTATATGCTCACTGAGGATACCTACGCCGGCTGGCTGAAGGACGCCTACAACGCCCTGCCCGCTGAGGAGCAGGCCTACTTCCAGCCCACCATCAAGGCCATGGAATCCGAGGCCGCTGATCTGGGCCTTGGCCCCGACGGCGCCTACGCTCTGGCATGGATCAAGCTGTGGGTGGAGAGCTACAACGCCCAGACCGATGACGGCCCCATCTGCAACACCCTGGTTGACAAGAGCGCTACCGATCAGTTCGGTCTGCTGGTTTACTCCAAGCTCCGCTCCGTGGAGGAATCCAACTCCGTCTCCGTCAACAACATCAATGTCGCCGCTTACACCGACGGCTATCAGGGCATCGGCGGCTACGGCTACTGCCATTACCTGTTCGTCACCGACAACAGCCCCCTGCCCTGGACTGCCTGTGCCTTCATCGCCTACATGACCTGCACCGAGGACGGCTTCTCCGCCTGGGGCAAGGATATGGGCGGTTACTCCTCCAACCCCAAGGTTGCTGAGGCTACCGAGAACACCCGTCACCATCAGACCGGCGGCTACGTGGACGGCGTCAGCGTCTACGAGGCCAAGAACGACCGGGGCTATAGCTGGTGGACCACCGACGGCAAGCTGGTTCTGGAAGATCCCGAGTACTGCGCGTCCGTTGCCTTCACCGTGGGCAGCTGGATTGAAATGCTGACCAAGTACAGCGCAGGCTAAATTCCAGAGTCACTCAAATCAATTGACGCAGCCGGCGCCTCTGGATTTGCTCAACACGCGGTCCAGAGGCGCTTCCCTTTCCGGAAGGAGGTTCCATGAAAACAACCGCGAAACGCCCCGCCAGCCGTCTCACCATCGGGCTGAATAAGACGAAAACCTTCTTTTCCAAGCCCTACAATGTGATCCTGCTGCTGATGGGCATTGTCTTTACCGTTACCACCATCGCCCCCATCGTGGCCATCGTTCAGGACACCCTGAAAATTCACCCCGGCACCATCGACGCCCACCTGACCGGGCAGGTATCCGGCTATACCCTCGTCAACTACATTGACCTGTTCACCAGCCGGATGGCAAAAACCAATCTGTGGATGCCGCTGCTCAATACGGTTCTGCTGGCGGTGGGCACCTGCATCGTGTCCATCCTGTTCGGCGGCATCGTGGCGTTCCTGGTCACCCGCACCAACATGGCATGGCGCAAGTACATCAGTTCCATCTTTATTTTCCCCTACATCATGCCCCAGTGGACTCTGGCTGTGGTGTGGCAGAACCTGTTTAACTCCAACGCCGTCACCGGCACCTCCAACGGCCTGCTGGCAGCGCTGTTCGGCATCGAGATGCCCATGTGGTGGTGCAAGGGCCTGTTCCCCAGCATGGTGGTGCTGGGCCTGCACTACGCCCCCTTCGCCTACATACTCATCGGCGGCATTTTCCGCAACATGGACGCGAACCTCGAGGAGGCCGCCACCATTCTGGACACCCCCAAGTGGAAGACCATGACCCGCATTACCCTGCCTATGGTCAAGCCCGCCATTCTGTCCACCATCCTGCTGGTATTCGGCAGCGCCATGGGCTCCTATCCCGTGCCCCATTATCTGGGCCTCAGCACCCTGTCCACCAAGTACGTCTCCATGAACTCCAAGTATACCGGCGAAGCTAGCATCCTTGCCATCATCATGATGATCTTCGGCGTGGCCATCATGATGCTGAATCAGCTGTCTCTTACCAGCCGGAAGAACTACACCACCGTCACCGGCAAATCCGGTCAGATCTCCAAAATCAATCTGGGCAAGGCCGGCAAGTACGTCATCGCGCTGGTGCTGGTGATTCTGACCTTCTTCACCAGCATTTTCCCCATTGTCTCCTTCGCCTTTGAGACCTTCCTGCCCAACCCCGGCGACTATTCCTTCCTGTACACCGGCGACCCCAGCAACCTGACCACCAAGTGGTGGGTCACCAGCGAGAATGTCACCGAAAACGGTATGTATGGTCAGAAGGGTATTCTCCACAATGAGACCATCTGGCACGCCTTCCGGGGCACCATCTACGTCAGCGTGTGCTGCGCCCTGCTGGCGGGCACCATCGGTACCTTGGTTGGCTACGCGGTGTCCAAAAACCGGCGAAGTAAATGGGCGAATTATGTCAACTCCATGGCCTTCCTGCCCTACCTGATGCCCTCGCTGGCAGTGGGCGCGGCCTTCTTCATCCTGTTCTCCACGGAGAAGCTGAACCTGTTTAACACCTACACCCTGCTGATCATCGTGGGCACCATCAAGTACATCCCCTTCGCCAGCCGAAGCTCCCTAAACTCCATGCTGCAGCTGTCCGGCGAAATCGAGGAAGCCGCCATCATTCAGGACATCCCCTGGATCAAGCGCATGACCCGCATCATCATCCCCATCCAGAAATCCTCTATCATCAGCGGCTACCTGCTGCCCTTCATGACCTGCCTGCGGGAGCTGAGCCTGTTCATGCTGCTGTGCGTACAGGGCTTCATCCTGTCCACCACTCTGGATTATTTCGATGAAATGGGTCTGTATGCCTTCTCCAGCGGCATCAACCTGATCCTGATTATTACCATTCTGGTGTGCAACACCATTGTCAACAAAGTCACCGGCGCAAGCCTGGATAAAGGAATCGGAGGTTAAATCATGCCTGAAATCAGATTGGAACATATCACCAAGCGCTGGGGCAAGTTCTATGGTGTGGACGACCTGAATCTCGTCATTGAGAACAACGCGTTCGTGACCCTGCTGGGCCCCTCCGGCTGCGGCAAGACCACCACATTGCGGATGATCGCCGGACTGGAAACCCCTACCAGCGGTCGTATCACCATCGGCGACACGGTGGTATTCGACAGCGAGCTGGGCGTCAACATTCCCGCCAACAAGCGGAAAGTGGGCTTCCTGTTCCAGAACTACGCCCTTTGGCCCAACATGACCGTGTACCAGAACATTTCCTTCGGTCTTTCCAACATCCGGGAGGAAATGCCCAAAATCAACTTCGAGGCGAAAAACGCCGCCCGTCTGGCCCAGATTCTGAAAAACCCCCAGGACGTGGTGAAAACGCTGGAGGAATGCCGGGATAAGAACGGAAAGCTGGACGAAAAGAAAGCCATCATCAAGCTCATCGACACCTACACCATCTCCCAGTACACCGCGAAAAAGCTCTTTGCCTACCATCTGGAGCAGGGGAAGGATATGTCCGCCGAGGTCAAGGCGCTGGAAGCCAAAGTGGAAGAAGCCCGGAAAGCCCAGCCCTTCAACGAGAATTTTGAGCTTTTGAAGGACGGCAAAGTGGAAACATCGGTGCGGAAACTGACCAAGGAGGAAATCGACCTGTCCGTGCGCCGGGTGTCTCGGATCGTGAAAATCAGCATGTTCATGGACCGCTACCCCGCGGAACTGTCCGGCGGTCAGCAGCAGCGTGTCGCCATCGCCCGGACCCTGGCTCCCGAGCCCAGCGTGCTGTTCATGGACGAGCCGCTGTCCAATCTGGACGCCAAGCTCCGCCTGGAAATGCGCTATGAACTGCAGCGGCTCCATGTGGAGACCGGCTCCACCTTCGTCTACGTCACCCATGACCAGATGGAGGCCATGACCCTGGCGACCCAGATCTGCCTGATTAACAACGGCGTTCTGCAGCAGTATGCCGCCCCGCTGGAAGTCTACAACCGCCCCGAGAATCTGTTCGTTGCGGACTTTGTGGGCAACCCCTCCATCAACTTTGTGGAGGCAAAGGGCCGGCAGGGTTCTGATGGCAGCATCGAGCTGACCGTGCTGGACGGTCGGAAGGCAATTTTTACCCCAGAACAGACCATGCTTCTGCCCCAGTGGTTCCGTCAGCGGGATATGGAGCTGGAAGCACAGGCTCAGGCGCTGAAGGCCCGGGCGGGAGAAAGCGGCTATGTGGAAAAGAGCAACAAGGATGAAACCTTCCGCTACCACATTGCCCGGGTCAACGACGAGGACGACGGCATCCATGAGGAGCCGGTGCTCACCAACGAGGATCTGGTGCTGGGCATCCGTCCGGAGTTTTTGTCCATCACCGGCGGCGGAAATGTGGAGTGCGAAATCTACGGCGCCATGCCCACCGGCATGGAGTCCACCGTCAAGGTGCGCATTGGGGAATACCTGCTTACCGGCGTGGTCTTCGGCAGCACCCTGTTCACCATCGGCAGCAAGCTTCCGCTGGAAATCACCGGCAGCAACGTGATGCTCTTTGACCGCAGCAGCGGACGGCGCATCACCTCCGGTACTCTGAAACTGCTGTGATCCGGGGCCTAATCTTCGATCTGGATGGGGTGCTGGTAAATACCAACCCCCTCCACGCCCGGGCGTGGCAGGAGCTTGCCGAAGAATTGGGAATTCCCTTCACTCCGGCAGACCACGAGGCCTTTCTGGGCATCAGCCGGGCACAGTGCCTGGAAATTATGCTGAAAAAGGGAAACCGCTCCCTTTCGGATTCCGAAAAAGAGAGGCTGTGCACCCGGAAAAATGACCGCTACCGGGAGATGATCGGCACTTTGACCCCGGCGGCTCTGCTGCCGGGCGTACCGGAGTTCTTACGGGCCGCCCGGGCAGAGGGATACCGCATCGGTCTGGGAAGCGTCAGCAAAAATGCGGGCTTCCTCCTGCAAAGGCTGGAAATCGGGCCGCTGTTTGACGCGGTGATCGACGGCACGCAGATCGTGAAGGGAAAGCCTGACCCGGAGGTGTTTCTGAAAGGGGCCCGAGCGCTGAACCTTTTGCCGGAGCAATGCGTGGTGTTCGAGGACTCCGCGGCGGGAATTGAAGCGGCCCACCGGGGCGGCATGAAGGCCGTGGGCATCGGAACGCCCCAGCAGCTTCCGGAAGCAGAGCTGACCGCCCCCGGCTTTGCCGGGCTGACGCCAGCGGAGCTGCTTTCCAAACTGGTATAATTGCAAACGAAAGGGCTGTCTCGCCAAAGCGGGACAGCCCTTTCGTTAATTCAGTACATCCTCCAGCTTTTTCCCTTCGTACAGCTTTTTCAGCATTTTTACGGCGGAGTTGCCACCGTCATCATGGACATACACATCGTACTGCCCCGGAATGCTGCCGAAGGTGATGACCCGCTCCGCGCCGATACGCGTTTGTAGAATCTTCAGCATATTGGCCTTGCAGGCATCGGCGGCGTAGACCTTCAGGTAGGTATAGCCCTCATATTCCGACGCCGGATACAACATCACCCGCACCCTGCCGCCGAGCTGCTCCTGAATTCGCCCGGCAATCTTCTGGGCATGGTCTGTCCGGGTCAGCGCCATGATGTAGAGCACCTGCTCCCGTTCGGCGTCATTGCGGAAGCGCTTGCCGGTGTAATTGCGGTAGGGCGAGCGGCGGAGGTGCTCAAACATATCCCGCTCCGCGTCGTTGCGGAACTCGCCGTAGTAAATGAGCAGGGTATTGTCCCGCAGCACATTCACAAAGGCGTGGGCGCCCTCCGCTTCAATGACTCCTTCCACCTGAACCGCCGCCAGCTGCTCCAGGGCGAACACGTCCAGATACCGGTTTTCCCGGATGTCATAGAGCACCGCGCCGTCCATGGCAATCACCGGCAGCTTCAGGTTGATGCCAGTTAGCGGCTCCATCATGGGCAGCAGTTCCCGGATAAAATAGATTCCCACGCAGATCAGGGAGCCTAAGGAAGATTTGATAATCCGCGCGCCAATGGGGGGCAGGGGCTTATGCTTACCCATGGGTTTCTCCTTCTTTCCGGTTGTCTTTTCGGCAGAATGCAGAGTCGTAGGGGCTGATGCGCATCTCACGGAAAAAGCGGCGCTGCTTTTTACAGCGCCGTTTTTCAACCGAACAGTTCCCGCACCAGTCCCGCAAGAATCTTGACCGTGCCCTCCGCTCCGAAACGGCTGGAATCGATCATGATATTTCAACCGCCGGAGGTCAGCCCGGCAGGAAGAAACTGATGGGATTCTTTCTGTAGGGCGGGGTCATGCCCCCGCCGACGCGCCAATTTCTCTGAATCGGTTATCCCGCAGACCCACCACATCCAGATAGTGGTAAGCCAGCTCCTCGGCCTCCTTGCGGGACTTGTGGTGCAGCTTCATGGGAGCCAGTGTCAGATTGTGGAGCACCGTCATATGGGGGTACAGGTTGAACTGCTGGAATACCATGGAGGTGGTACGGCGAACCAGCTTGGTCTTGTTCTTGGCAGTCAGCTCCTCGCCGTCGATGTACACATGGCCGCTGGTGGGGGTCTCCAGAAAGTTCATGCACCGGACGGTGGTGGACTTTCCGGAGCCGGAGGGGCCGATGATGACCAGCTTCTCGCCCTCTTTGACTTCCAGATTTACGTCCTTCAAAACGTGAAGGTCACCGAAATATTTCTCAACGTGTTCCAGTTTAATCATCATTTTCATCCCCAAATCCCAGAAATAATAGAAAAAAGGCGCTTTCCGCCCCGAAACCGGGTAGGAAAACGCCTTTGCTTTTCAATACTTTAGTGTATTAAATTTATACAAAAGACTATACACCGTTTTGTTTATTTTGTCAAGCACTTTGTGTCATAATTTTTGCGGGGAGCCATCGGATAAGCAATGAAACGAAAGTTATCTGAACTGTCAACTATCGATTGTTTCCCTCTCCCACGGGAAGGGCTTTCCCATGAGGACGTCTTCTTTTAAGTAGCGGAAGGTCTCTTTTTCCCCTTTTTCCGCCAGCATGGTTAAGATATAGCCCAGCTCCCGGCAGGTCTGGGGGTGCATCAGCTCCCGCTCCCGGCTTTTCTGGAAGTATTGGAGGGCCGAGTCATCCCGGTAGTTTTCTCCCTGATAGGTCATGCAGGCCGCCCGGCGGTCCATGACCATCTCCACCAGAAACCGGCGGGGCATGGGAATCGGCTCATAACGGCGGGTTTCCCGGTTCATGTCCGTCCAGTATTCGTAGTGGTGCCGGTTGCGGCCCTTGTGGTGCATCCATGCCTCGCTGTAGCCCTTGTCCTCCCGCTCTGCGGCGTTGGGGCTACGGGTGCCCTGATAGTATTTCGCACCGATCCAGAATTCCGTGGGGGAATATTTGGACAGATCGTGGGTCAGGCCCTGACCGTACAGCCCCACCCGGAAACAGCCCTTCAGGACAAGCCAGCGGTGCTTGGTGACGGTTTTCAAATGCTGCCATGTCTTCATGAGCGTACCTCCTGAAAGTGTGGAGTTTTGAGTTTTGAGTGTGGAGAGTGGAGTTTTTACTCTTATTCCTAACATCTAATTCCTCACTTCTAACTCCTCAACTCTCAACTCTTAACTCTTAACTAATTCGTATTATACTCCCCCTGCCGCCAGAAAGCAAGGGTTGACAAAGGAGGTTTAATGTGTTAAACTTCAAACATCAGGTTTAACGTGTTAAACCGTCAAGGAGGATATGCTATGGACACCCCGAAAATTTTTGAGAGTGAATACCGCTTCTGCCTGATTCTGTGGGAACACGAGCCGGTGAACTCCACGAAGCTTGTGCAGCTTGCCCAGGAACACCTTGGCTGGTCCAAGGCCACCACCTACACCGTCATCCGCCGCTTAAGCGAGCGGGGGGTAGTGAAGAACGAGAACGCCGTGGTGACGTCCCTCGTCTCCAAGGAAGAGGCCCAGAAAAGCCGTCTGGACGAAATGGTGGAGGAAACCTTTGAAGGCTCCATGCCCGCCTTCATCGCCGCCTTTTCCAAGAGCAAGCGGCTGAGTAAGGACGAGGTGGAGCAGCTGCGGCAGCTCATTGACAGCTATGAAGAGTGAGAAGTGTTGAGTGAGGAGTGAGAAGTGAAGAATGGGAATCTGGTGTACATGGAATATAAGACAGATCTCGAAGGACGGGAATATACGAGTTACATCGAAATCTATCCCGACACCGCCGAGGAAATCGATGCCAAAATCCAGTTCAGCATTCAAGACATCTATGTCTCCAGCTTCTCGTGGAAGGATGCCAAGGCAAAGTACGTAAGCCAAGAATTTAACCACCGGGACAGCGACTTTGTCAACAACGACATGGTTTATATCACGAACCCCGTGGATGCCGCCCGCCGGGCGTTAAAGGAATACCCCAAGCTGGGGGACTACCTGAGTCTGGACGTTGCCCATGACGACGATGCCAAAATGTGGCGTGTCACGGTCAAGAGCTACTACTCCTATCAGGCCAGTTACGAATACCGGGACATCTACCTGGACGACAACGGCGTGACCCAGCTTCTGGTCTGCGAAGGCCCCATCGAATACGATCAGACGCGGAAATAACACCCCGTAGGGGCGGGTCGATGACCCGCCCCTGCTATTTGTGAAATATGTTCAAAACCAAGCCTTGAATACCGCCGAAATGCACAAAGAATCCGCCCCATTCCGGAAATCTTTGGCGGGAATGCGCCTTGCCAGCGGAACCCATCGGTGATATGATGTTACCGATAAAAGTAAGAATTTTGGAAAGAAACGAGGTTTTGAACGTGGAAATTTCTCTGATTTCTCTTGCCGTCGCGCTGGTGGGCGGCTTAATGCTTTCCCGTGTGACCAAGCTGGTCAAGCTCCCCGCCGTCACCGCCTATCTGGTTGCCGGCCTGCTTCTCGGCCCCTTCTGCATCGGCGCGCTGAAGATTCCCGGTCTGGGCTTCAATACTGCCGAACAGGTGAACGCCATGAAGATCATTACCCAGACCGCGCTGGGCTTTATCGCCTTCGCCATGGGCAATGAGTTCCGCCTGAGCCAGCTGAAGGCCACCGGCGCAAAAGCCATCACCGTCGGTATTTTGCAGGCCGTCATTGCCACAGTGTTCGTGGACATTACCCTGATCGCGCTGCACCTGCTGTTCCCCAGCCTGATCTCCATTTCCTGCGCCATCACGCTGGGCGCCATCGCCTCCGCAACGGCCCCCGCCGCCACCCTGATGGTGATTCGGCAGTACAAGGCTGACGGCCCCCTGACAAAGCTGCTGATGCTGGTGGTGGCCATTGACGACGCCGTTGGTCTGGTGCTGTTCAGCGTGTCCTTCGGCATTGCCACCGCCCTGTCCTCCGGTCACGTCAACGTGGTCGCCGTGGTGCTGGAGCCCATCGTGGAGGTCATTCTGTCTCTGGGACTGGGCGCGGCTATGGGCTGGCTCCTCAACTGGGTGGAGCAGTTCTTCCACTCCCGCTCCAAGCGTATGAGCATTTCCGTGGCCTTCGTCATGCTGACCGTGGGCCTGAGCATGATTGAGTTTGACGTGGGCGGTATCCACTGCGGCTTTTCCCTGCTGCTGGTGTGCATGATGACCGGCACCATTTTCTGCAATATCTGCCCCACCTCCGAGGAACTCATGGGCCGTATCGACGGCTGGACCACTCCCTTAAACGTGCTGTTCTTCGTGATTTCCGGCGCGGAGCTGGATCTGAACGTGCTGGCTCAGCCTGTGACGCTGCTGGTGGGCATTCTGTACATCATCGCCCGCAGCGCAGGTAAATACTTCGGCGCCTCCTGGAGCTGCCGTCTCACCGGTCAGCCCAAAACGATCACCGACCATCTGGGGATCACTCTGCTGCCTCAGGCCGGCGTGGCGCTGGGCATGGCAATCACCGCCGCGACCCTGCCCGACGGTGCGCTGGCCCGGAATGTGGTGCTGTTCAGCGTGCTGATGTATGAACTGGTGGGCCCCGCGCTGACCAAGCGTTCTCTGCTGGCTGTGGGCGAAATCAAGCCCGAAGGCCGCACCAGCGCCCGGCAGGAAAACAAGCCGAAAGCGTAAAATCTACGCCTGCCCCCACCGGGGCAGGCGTTCTTTCACCGTATGACTCAGCACAGTGATTAATTTGTAAGAGTTGACAGTTGACAGTTGACAATTACGGAGTCCCTTCGGGACATATTGAAATAATAATGGCGAAAAAAGCAGGATTCCAGCAAGAATCTTTCACATTTCGTATCTTTGCACTTATATTTATTCATCCCTCAGGGATACCACAACTGTCCACTGTCAACTTTCAACTGTCAACTAGATTCCGACTTATCTGTCATCCGCATCTGGTGGAGGGACATTATTTCGTTTCTCCCCTTGTAAATCCGGTGAATCTGTGGTAAACTGAATTGATTTGAATAAATTCTGACCGATTTGGAGGCTTTATGCGTTATTCTGCTCCCATTTAGAAGTCCCTCCGGTTTATCGCAATACAAATGATTATGGAGGGATAACCAATGTCAACACTACAGGAAGAAATCAGCCGGCGGCGAACCTTCGCCATCATCTCCCACCCCGATGCCGGCAAAACCACCTTAACCGAAAAATTTCTGCTCTACGGCGGCGCCATCGCCCAGGCTGGCGTGGTCAAGGGCAAGAAGAATTCCCGGGCCGCCACCTCCGACTGGATGGAGATTGAAAAGCAGCGCGGTATCTCCGTCACGTCCTCCGTCATGCAGTTCCAGTACGAGGGCTTCTGCATCAACATTCTGGACACCCCGGGCCATCAGGACTTCTCCGAGGACACCTACCGCACCCTGATGGCGGCGGACTCCGCCGTCATGGTCATCGACGGCGCCAAGGGCGTGGAGCCCCAGACCCGGAAGCTCTTCAAGGTCTGCGCCATGCGGCACATCCCTATTTTTACTTTTGTCAACAAGATGGACCGGGAAACCAAGGACCCCTTTGACCTGCTGGACGAGGTGGAGCGGGAGCTGGGCATCGAGACCTACGCCATGAACTGGCCCATCGGCTGCGGCAAGGATTTTCAGGGCGTCTACGACCGGGAGAAGGCCGAGCTGCTGTTCTTCTCCGGCGTGAACGGAAAATCCCGGGCGGACAAGCTGGAAGTCGACCTGTACGACCCCCAGGTCGCCGGCCTGCTGGGCAGCGAAAATAAGCACCAACAGCTCATCGACGACGTGGAGCTGCTCTCCGCCGGACGGGAAATGGACGTGGAGGCGGTGCGCTGCGGGCAGCTGTCCCCGGTGTTCTTCGGCTCTGCCCTGACCAACTTCGGCATCGAGCCGTTCCTGGAGGCGTTCCTCAGGCTGACGCCCCCTCCCCTGCCCCGGACGGCGGACTGCGGCGTCATCGACACCTTTGATCCGGACTTTTCCGCCTTTGTCTTCAAGATTCAGGCCAACATGAACAAGGCCCACCGGGATCGGCTGGCCTTCATGCGCATCTGCTCCGGCAAATTCTCCCGGGACGCGGAGTATTTCCACGTACAGGGCAACCGGAAAATGCGTCTTTCCCAGCCCCAGCAGCTGATGGCTGCCGAGCGGGAAATTGTGGACGAGGCCTACGCCGGAGACGTGATTGGTGTCTTTGACCCCGGCATCTTCGCCATCGGCGATACCATCACCGTGCCGGGCAAGAAATTCACCTATTCCGGCATCCCCACCTTCACCCCCGAACACTTCTGCCGGGTGTCCGCCAAGGACTCCATGAAGCGCAAGCAGTTCGTTAAGGGCACAGAGCAGATCGCTCAGGAGGGCGCCATTCAGATTTTCAAGCTGCCAAACTCCGGCATGGAGGAGGTCATTGTGGGCGTGGTGGGTATTTTGCAGCTGGAGGTCTTCCAGTACCGGATGAAGAATGAGTACGGTGTGGATCTGCGGATGGAGATGCTGCCCTACGAGGAAATTCGCCTGATTGACGAGTACCCCGGCGACCTGAGTGACCTGAATCTGGGCAGCGATGCCGAGCTTTTGGAGGACTACCGGGGCCGGAACCTGATGGTATTCAGCAGCTACTGGGCCATCGACTTCACCTGCCGCCGGAACCCGGGCCTGAAGGTATCCGAGATCGTGGTGCAGGAAGGATAAGATTCAGTTGACAGTTGATAGTTGACAGTTGACAATTACTCAAAAATCGCCTGCGTGGAGCAATTTCACGCAGGCGTTTTTCGTATATATGAGGGATTATTCCGCGCCGGAGGCTACGGCTTCGGCGGCTTCCTTCTGAATGTCGTCAAAGTTGGACAGCATCGGCTCCACAGCTTCGTTTTTGATCTTGCGGTTTACATAATTCTTCGTGATTCTGTACACAATGGGAGACAAAACGATGACGCCGATGAGGTTGGGAATCATCATCATGCCGTTGAGGGTGTCGGCAATGTCCCAGGCCAGGTTCTCGCCCATGACAGCGCCGCCGAAGGTGGCGATGACGAAAATCACCCGGTAGACCATGGTGGATTTCGTACCGAAGAGATACTCACAGGCCTTGGAGCCGTAGTGGCTCCAGCCCAGCACGGTGGAGTAGGCGAACAGCATAATGGCAATGGCCACAAAGGCGCCGCCCAGCTTGCCAAAGTACATGGTAAATACCGTGCTGACCACATTGGCCTTGGTCAGCGCCACGCCGCTGTATTCCGCCACGGCAACGCCGGTTTCCAAATCCACCAGCCCGGAGGACAGAACCACGAAAGCCGTCAGGGTGCACACGGTCATGGTATCGGCGAAGACCTCAAAGATGCCCCACATACCCTGCCGGACAGGCTCCTTGACGTTGGAGTTGGAGTGGACCATGACGGAGGAGCCAAGGCCTGCCTCATTGGAGAACACGCCCCGCTTCATGCCCTGCTCAATGGCAAGCTTCATACCGTAGCCCACGATTCCGCCGCCGGCGGCCTTGAGGGCAAAGGCTCCCTCGAAGATCGCGGTAAACACAGCGGGCACCATTTTGATGTTCATGACCAGAATGGCGATGGTGCCGACCATATAAACCAGCACCATGAAGGGCACGATCTTCTCCGTGACGGTGGCAATGCGCTTCAGTCCGCCCACGATGACCAGCCCGCACAAAATCAGCAGTACAATGCCGCTGACCCAGGTGGGCACGCCGAACACGGCCTCCATATTGCCGGAAATGGAGTTGACCTGGGTCATGTTGCCGATGCCGAAGGAGGCCAGGAAGCAGAATACGGAGAAGGCGGCAGCCAGAATCGCGCCGATCTGCTTACAGCCCTTTTTCGCGCCCAGGCCGTCCCGCAGATAGTACATGGCGCCGCCGCACCACTCGCCCTGCTCGTTCTTCCGGCGGTAATAGATGCCCAGCACGTTTTCGGAATAGTTGGTCATCATTCCGAAGAAGGCAATGAGCCACATCCAGAACACAGCGCCGGGGCCGCCCACCAGAATGGCGCCCGCCACACCCACGATGTTGCCGGTGCCCACGGTGGCCGCCAGGGCGGTACACAGGCTCTGGAACTGGGAGATGGAGCGGTCGGAGGTGTGCGAGGTCACCTTGCTGTCTTTAAAAATTGCGCCGATGGTGTTTTTCATCCAGTGGCCGAAATGGCTGATCTGGAAGCATTTGGTGATGCAGGTGGTAAGTACGCCCACAAAGGCCAGCAGAATCAGGGCAGGCCAGCCCCAGACGATGCCGTTCAGGACAGCATTGATTTTGGTGATCATGTCCAACATCTTTCTATTCCTCTTTCCATATTTTGATGAGAAAAGGGCGCCGTCTCCCCAAAGGATACGACGCCCCTGCCGTATGATAGGAAGAGTATACCTTTCTTCCGCGGCTTCTGTCAATAGGCGCGGAAGAATTTCGGCGAAACCACAAAAGAACCGGAGAAAATCAGCGTGTATTTTGTGCAGAGGACAAGTGTTTTCTGCACAGAAACATTCCGTTTCCGGGCCTGTGGGGTTTCCTGTGGAAATTGCCCAAAGCACTTCTTGCATTTTCCCTGATTTCAGTATATAATGAACTCGCTAATCATGCGGGAAAGGAGGGCGCTTCGTAATGCAATCCGATTACATTATTGAAATGCTCAACATCAGGAAAGAATTCCCCGGCATTGTCGCCAATGACGATATCACTCTCCAGCTCCGCAGGGGAGAGATTCACGCTCTGCTGGGAGAAAACGGCGCGGGCAAATCCACGCTGATGAGCGTTCTGTTCGGACTTTATCAGCCGGAAGCAGGCGTCATCAAGAAAAACGGCGAGGTCGTGCAGATCCACAACCCCAACGACGCCACGGCCCTCCACATCGGCATGGTGCACCAGCACTTCAAGCTGGTGGACGTGTTCAGCGTGCTGGACAACATCATTCTGGGCGCGGAGGACACGAAAATGGGCTTCCTCCAGCGCAAAACCGCCCGGGAAAAGGTGCAGGCGCTGTCGGAGAAATATAAGCTGGCCGTGGATTTGGACACCAAGGTGGAGGACATCACCGTGGGAATGCAGCAGCGGGTGGAAATCCTGAAAATGCTGTACCGGGACAACGAAATTCTCATTTTCGACGAGCCCACCGCCGTGCTGACCCCTCAGGAAATTGACGAATTAATGGAAATCATGCGTTCCTTCGCCAAAGAGGGCAAGTCCATTCTGTTCATTACCCACAAGCTGAACGAAATTATGGCGGTGGCAGACCGGTGCACCGTTCTGCGCAAGGGCAAGTGCATTGGCACCGTCAACATTAAGGACACCAACCAGCAGGAGCTGAGCAATATGATGGTGGGCCGTCCCGTTCAGCTTCAGGTTCAGAAGGGCCCGGCCCATCCCGGCGAGGTCATTCTGGACGTGCAGGATTTGACTGTCCCTTCCAAAACCAGCAAAAAGAACGCGGTAAACCACGTTTCCTTCCAGATTCACGCCGGAGAAATCGTGTGCATCGCGGGCATTGACGGCAACGGTCAGACAGAGCTGGTCTACGGCCTGACGGGCCTCGAGAAGGCCTCCTCCGGGAACATTACCCTGTGCGGTCACGACATCTCCCACAGCAGCGTCCGAAAGCGCAGTGAGGCCGGCATGAGCCACATCCCCGAGGACCGGCACAAGCACGGTCTGGTGCTGGACGACACGCTGGAAAACAATCTGGTGCTGCAATCCTTTGAGGACCCCCGGTTCCAGCACATGGGCTTCATCCGCCGGGACGCGGTGCGGCAGTACGCGGAAAAGATTATTGACCAGTACGATGTCCGCAGCGGTCAGGGTCCCGTCACCCTGACCCGGAGTATGTCCGGCGGCAACCAGCAGAAGGCCATCATCGGCCGGGAGCTGGACCGGGAGAATCCCCTGCTGGTGGCGGTGCAGCCCACCCGCGGTCTGGACGTGGGCGCCATCGAATATATTCACAAGCAGCTGGTTGCCCAGCGGGACGCCGGAAAGGCCGTGCTGCTGGTGTCGCTGGAGCTGGATGAGGTCATGAACGTCTCCGACCGGATTCTCGTCATGTACGAGGGCGAAATCGTGGGCGAGCTTGACCCGAAAACCACCACCGTGCAGGAGCTGGGCCTCTACATGGCAGGCGCCAAGCGCAGCGGGAAAGGAGAGAACCGGCAATGAAGAACACCCTGTTGAACCTTTATGAAAAGGACGCCACGAAAAAAGTCCTTGCCTCGCTGATCTCCATTCTCATCGGTCTGCTGGTCGGTGTTGTGGTTGTGGTGATCGTGGGTCTGAGCAAGGACACCATCACCGCCTCCGGTATCTGGGACGGCGTCCGTCTGATCTTCTTCGGCATCCTGTCCAAGGGCCGCAATGCCGCCGGTCAGCTCGTCTGGGGCTACAACGCCCAGTCCCTCGGCAATATGCTCTTCCGGGCAACGCCGCTGATCATGACCGGTCTTTCCGTGGCGGTGGCCTACAAGACGGGCCTGTTCAACATCGGCGCGCCGGGCCAGTACCTGATGGGCACGCTGGCATCCCTGATGATCGCGCTGGGCATCCCTTCCACCAGCGTCCCCGCCGGGCTGATCTGGATTCTGGCCTTCCTGGGCGGGTGCCTGGCGGGCGCACTCTGGGGTGCGATTCCCGGTATGCTGAAGGCCTTCCTGAACATCAACGAGGTTCTCGCCTGCATCATGACCAACTGGCTGGCGGCAAACCTTGTCACTTGGGCGTTCGACGTCAGCAACTTCAAAAACGTGCTAGAAAACACCAAGGCAGGCTATATTTACAAGACCTCCTACAACGGTGTGGCGACTCCCAAGCTGGGCCTGGACAAGCTCTTCCCCAACTCTCAGGTCAACGGCGGCATTCTCATCGCCGTGCTCATTGCCATTGCGGTCTACATTCTGATGACCAAAACCGCCATGGGCTACCAGCTGAAGGCCTGCGGCTCCAACCGTCATGCCGCCCGGTACGCGGGCATCAACGATAAGCGCAACATCGTGCTGTCCATGGCGATTGCCGGATGTCTGGCGGGCGGCGGCGCGGCGCTGTACTGGCTGTCCGGCAACACCGAGTTCTACTGGTCCACCTACCAGTCCCTGCCCTCCATCGGCTTCAACGGCATCCCCGTGGCACTGCTGGCGGTGAGCAACCCCATCGGCGTCATCTTCACCGCCATCTTCATGGCAATGCTGGACATTGTGGGCCAGCAGCTCACGGGCCTGACTGCATACAATGAGTACATCACCGACGTGATTATCTCTGTAATCGTGTATCTGAGCGCCTTCTCGCTGGTAATCCGGATGCTGATTACCGGCAAGCACCGTGCGGGCGCATCCAACGCCAACGCGGAACCTCCTAGGAATGACCCGAAAAATACCGAAGAAGGAGGAGAGCAAGCATGAGTTTTCTGATTCAACAGACCCTTCTGTACGCGGTGCCCCTGATGATTGTGGCACTGGCGGGCGTCTTCGCCGAGCGCAGCGGTATCATCAACCTGGCACTGGAAGGTATTATGATCTTCGGTGCGTTCATCGGCGTTCTGTTTGTGCGCTCCATGCAGAGCTTTGACGTATTCACCGAGGCCGCCCGCAGCGGTGACTGGCTGACCCTGCAGGGGCTGGGAATTCTCGCCATGCTGGTGTCCGCCCTGATGGGCGCGGTGTTCTCATTGCTCCTGTCCTTCGCCTCCATCAATCTGAAGGCCGACCAGACCGTGGGCGGCACTGCCCTGAACATGATGGCTCCCGCGCTGGTGCTGTTCCTGGTGCGGATTCTCGCCAACCAGAACACTCTGCAAATGGCTACCGGCGACGCCGCCTCCTGGTTCATGATTAAGAAGTCCACCTTCGGCATCAAGAAAAACGTGGACATCGGCTTCCTGGGCGAAACCTTCATACACAAGGTGTACCTGGCGACCTATATCTGCATTCTGGTTTTCATCGTCCTGTCCATCATTCTGTACAAGACCCGGTTTGGCCTGCGGCTGCGCTCCTGCGGTGAGAATCCCCAGGCAGCGGACAGTCTGGGCATCAACGTCTACAAGATGCGCTACGCCGGCACCACCATTTCCGGCGCGCTGGCCGGCATGGGCGGCTTTGTCTACTCCCTGACCACCGCCAACTGCACCGCCAACGGCGACGTGGCAGGCTTCGGCTTCCTGGCGCTGGCGGTTATGATCTTCGGCAACTGGAAACCCCTGAACATCGCTGGCGCATCGCTGCTGTTCGGCCTGTTCAAGTGCATTGCCGCGGCCTACAGCTCCATCGACCTCAACGGCGACGGCGTCTTCACTCTGGCGAACATCGGCATCAGCTCCCACCTGTACCGGATGCTTCCGTACCTCGTGACGCTGGCTGTTCTGGCCTTCACGTCGAAAAAGTCCCGGGCTCCCAAGGCCGAGGGCATCCCCTACGACAAAGGAAGTAGATAAAATGAGTTGTCCGGCACTAAACGGTGCCGGACTTTTCACGCTGTCGAAACACCATGTCATTGCGAGCCAGCGCGCACGCTGGCGTGGCAATCCGTTCTCCAAATGTTACGTTTTTATTGGGCACTTGGAAATAGGCGGAGCTTTTCAGGGAACGGATTCCCGCGGTCGCTTCGCTCCCTTGGAATGACATACACTTTTTTTGACATGCTGAACCGCCCCGGTGCTTTTGCACCGGGGCGATTCTTTCTGATTATGGGATTACTTAAAATAACGAACAGCAGCCTTGAACATCTGAAAGTCGTACTGACCGGGGACATTCTTGTACAGTCCCGCGCCGATGCGCTCGCTGTGGCCCATCTTGCCGAAGACCCGGCCGTCAGGAGAGGTGATACCCTCGATGGCGCAGACGGAGCCGTTGGGGTTGAAGGCGGCGTCCATGGTGGGATTGCCGCTGAGGTCGACGTACTGGGTAGCAATCTGGCCGTTTTGTGCCAGCTTTTCCACCAGTTCGGCACTGGCCAGGAATTTGCCCTCGCCGTGGGAAATGGGTACATTGTAGATGTCGCCCACATTGGTCAGGCTCAGCCAGGGAGACTTGTTGGAGGCCACCCGGGTGCGGACAATGCGGCTCTGGTGCCGTCCAATGGTGTTGAAGGTCAGGGTGGGGCAGGTGTCATCGGTGTCGATGATCTTTCCGAAGGGCACCAGCCCCAGCTTGATGAGGGCCTGGAAGCCGTTGCAGATGCCGCACATCAGGCCGTCCCGCTGCTCCAGCAGTTTCGTCACCTGCTCTTTGATGGCGGGGTTGCGGAAGAAGGCGGTGATGAACTTGGCGGAACCATCCGGCTCGTCGCCGCCGGAGAAGCCGCCGGGAATGAAAATCATCTGGCTTTCGGCGATCTTTGCGGCAACCGTCTCTACGCTGCGGGCAACATCGTCGGCGGTCAGGTTGCGGATGACCACGATATCTGCTTCGCCGCCGGCAGCCATCACGGCCCGGGCGGAGTCGTACTCGCAGTTGGTGCCGGGGAACACGGGAATCAGCACCTTGGGCTTCGCCACCTTCACAGCGGGTGCCAGACTGGATACGCCGGGGTTGGAGAAGGTAGGAACCGATTTCTCAGTTTCCACCGTCTTGGTGGGATAAACCTTTTCCAGCACAGCGGTGTTCATCTCGTACAGCTCGTCAATGGAGACGGTCTCACCGTTGAGGGTGATGGCAGCTTCTGCGGTAGTAACACCGATGCGCTGACCGAAGGCGCAGTCCTCAGTCAGTTCCGCGACGATGTCGCCATAGGAAGCATCCACGTTTTCACCGACAAAGCCGATGGAGTTGCCGAAGGACATCTTCATGACGGCCTCCGCCACGCCGCCGGCATCCACAGCCCAGGCGGCCTTGACCTTACCGGCTTGGCACAGGGCGTGGAACTGCTCCCAGCTCTTCTTCAGATCCTCATAGCTGCCGCTTTCGGGACGGAAGCAGTAAACGGGATGGCCCGCTTCCTTGAACTCGTTAGAGATCACATCACCGGCCTTCAGAGGGGCGATGGCGAAGGAAATCACCGTAGGCGGCACGTCCTTGTCCAGGAACGTACCAGACATGGAGTCCTTGCCGCCGATGGCAGCGGCGTTCAGGCCCAGCTGGGCATCCAGCGCGCCCAACAGCGCCTGGAAGGGCTTGCCCCAGCGCTCCGGCTCGTTCCTCAGCTTCTCAAAGAACTCCTGCAGGGTCAGGTAGGCCTTCTTATAATCCGCGCCGGCGGCCACAATTTTCGCCATGGAGGAAATGACGCTCATCTTTGCGCCGGTGAAGGGGTCGGCGCTCAGCAGGTCGGGGTCGCAGCCCCATGCCATGACGCTGGCGGCGTCGGTCTCCTGACCGGGCAGCACCGGCAGCTTGGCAGCCATGGCCTGCTCGGGGGTGGCCTGATTCTTGCCGCCGAAGGGCATCAGCACGGAGCCTGCGCCGATGGTGGCGTCGAACCGCTCCACCAGACCCCTCTGGGAAGCGTACTTCAGGCCAGAGGCAATGCCACGGAGATTGGGCTGCTCCTCGATGGTGCCGCAGCGTTTCTTGGCATTCACCTTTACCCCGGCGTGCTTCACCGCGCCGTTGGTGTTCAGGAAGTCCCGGGACAGGTTGGCAATCTCGTTGCCCTTCCAACTCATGACCATCCGGGCCTCCTCGGTAACCACGGCAACCCGGTAGGCTTCCAGATTTTCCTTCTCGGCAGCGGCGATGAAGGCGTCGGCATCCTCGGGGGCCACGACCACCGCCATCCGCTCCTGAGATTCGGAGATAGCCAGCTCGGTGCCGTCCAGACCATCGTACTTCTTCCGCACGGCGTCCAAATCAATCCGCAAGCCGTCCGCCAGTTCGCCGATGGCAACGGACACGCCGCCCGCGCCAAAGTCATTGCACCGCTTAATCAGCCGGGTGACCTTGCTGTCACGGAACAGCCGCTGAATCTTCCGCTCCTCGGGGGCGTTGCCCTTCTGGACTTCGGAAGCCATGGTGGTCAGGGATTTCAGGTTGTGGCTCTTGGAGGAACCGGTGGCACCGCCGATGCCGTCCCGGCCGGTGCGGCCGCCCAGCAGAATCACCACGTCACCGGGGGCGGGGCATTCCCGCCGGACATTGCCCGCGGGGGCGGCGGCAACCACCGCGCCGCACTCCATGCGTTTTGCGATGTAACCCTCGTGGTACAGCTCCGCAACGTGACCCGTGGCAAGGCCGATCTGGTTGCCGTAGGAGGAATAGCCCGCCGCGGCGGTCTGGCAGAGCTTGCGCTGGGGCAGCTTGCCGGGCAGAGTGTCCTTCAGAGACTTCCGGGGGTCGCCGGCACCGGTGACCCGCATGGCCTGATGGACGTAGGCCCGACCGGACAGGGGGTCACGGATGCAGCCGCCGATGCAGGTTGCCGCACCGCCGAAAGGCTCAATTTCCGTGGGGTGGTTGTGGGTCTCGTTTTTGAACATCAGCAGCCAGTCCTGCACTTCGCCGTTTACCTCGGCGTCCATGTGGATGGAGCAGGCGTTGATCTCCTCGCTCTCGTCCAGCTCGGGAAGCATTCCCCGCTTTTTCAGAGTTTTCGCACCGATGGTAGCAATGTCCATCAGGGTCTGGGGCCGGGCCGCTGCCTTTTCCTCGCCGTAGACCTCCACCCGGGCGGCAAGGTACTGCTCATAGGCTGCCTGCACGGCGGGGTCTTCAATGTCGATGCTGTCCAAGTGGGTGGAGAAGGTGGTGTGGCGGCAGTGGTCGGACCAATAGGTGTCCACCACCCGAATTTCGGTGATGGTGGGGTCCCGGTGCTCCTCGTCCCGGAAATAGGCTTGCAGAAATTTCAAGTCGTCCAAATCCATGGCAAGGCCCAGCTTGTCCAGCAGTTCGGCAAGAGCGGTTTCGTCCATAGAAATAAAACCGGTGACGGTAGCTACCGTCTCAGGAATCGCATACTGAACCGCCAGCGTCTCCGGCATATCGAGAGACGCTTCCCGGCTCTCCACGGCGTTGATGACGTACTTCTTGATGGCAGCCAGCTCATCCTCACTTACGTCGCCGGTAAGGACATAGACCTTGGCGGTGCGAATGGTGGGGCGGTTGCCCTGGGAGATGATCTGAATGCACTGGGCGGCGGAGTCGGCCCGCTGGTCATACTGACCGGGCAGGGGTTCCACGGCGAACACGGTCTGCCCCTGAGGCACCTCGAAGCTCACGTTGTCCACCTGGGGCTCGGAGAACACGGTGTTCACGGCATAGCGGAACAGTTCTTCGTCCATATTCTCCGCGTCATAGCGGTTCAGCACCCGCAGCCCGGTAAGGCTGTGAATCTGCAAAAAGTCCCGGATTTCCTTCAGAAGGCTGGACGCCTCGTGGGTCTGGCCCTCCTTTTTTTCAACATAAACGCGATAAACCATGGGTTTTCCTCCTTGATTTATTTCCCTGCCTGCAAAGCACGCTGGCCAATGTCGCTTCTGCGGTAGGCCCCCTCAAACTTCACCCCATCGGACAGGCGGTAGGCCTCCCGGATGGCGTCTGCCAGCGTGTCCGCAATGGCAGTGGTGCCGGTAACCCGGCCGCCGGAGGTGAGAAGCCTTCCATTTTCCAGCTTGGCCCCCGCCACGAAGGTGTGCTCAGCCGCTTCGGGGGTCATGGTGATCTCAAAGCCCTTCTTGTAGCTGACAGGATAGCCGTTGGATGCCAAAATCACGCAGCAGGCGTTCTTGTCGGAGAACTTCACTTCCGTATCCGCCAGCGTACCATTGGTGCAGGAGCGCATGATGGTGAGCAGGTCGCTTTCAAGCAGCGGCAGCACCACCTGGGTCTCGGGGTCACCGAAGCGGCAGTTGTATTCGATGACCTTGGGGCCTTGGGGCGTGAGCATCAGGCCGAAGTACAGACAGCCCTTGAAGGTGCGGCCCTCGGCGTTCATGGCGGCAATGGTGGGCAGAAAGATGGTCTTCATGCACCGGTCGGCGATTTCGGCGGTGTAGTAGGGGTTGGGCGCCACGGTGCCCATGCCGCCGGTGTTCAGGCCGGTGTCGTGGTCGCCGATGCGCTTGTGATCCATGGAGGACACCATGGGCTTCACCACGTTACCGTCAGTGAAGGCCAGCACGGAAACCTCGGGGCCGGTGAGGAACTCCTCGATAACCACCCGACTTCCGGATTTACCGAACATTCCACCCTCCATCATATCCCGGACTGCCTTTTTGGCTTCCTCCCGGGTCTGGGCAATGATGACGCCTTTGCCCAGCGCCAGACCGTCGGCCTTGACCACGGTAGGCACGGCAGCGATGTCGAGATAGCTGAGCGCCGCGTCCATGTCCTCAAAAACCGCATATTCCGCCGTGGGAATGCCGTACTTTTTCATCAAATTCTTGGAAAACACCTTGCTGCCCTCGATGATGGCGGCATTTGCCCGGGGGCCGAAGCAGGGAATGCCCCTACTTTCCAGCGCGTCCACGCAGCCCAGCACCAACGGGTCATCAGGAGCCACCACAGCGTAATCGATGGCGTTCTCCACGGCAAACTTCACAATGCCGTCAATATCCGTAGCCCCGATGGGAACGCAGGTGGCGTCGGCAGCAATGCCGCCGTTACCGGGCAGAGCAAAAATATCGGTCACTTCGGGGTTCTTTTTCAGGCAGCGGATAATGGAGTGCTCCCGCCCGCCGCCGCCCACGACTAACAGTTTCATAATACCCAAAACCTTTCGTAAAGTGTGGAGTTAGGAGTGAGGAGTGTGGAGTGCAGCGTTTTCACTCCACACTCCTCACTGCACACTCCAAACTAAAAAAATCAGTGGTGGAACAGTCTCATGCCGGTAAAGGCCATGACCATACCGTTTTTGTCGCACTCCTCGATGACCAGATCGTCCCGGATGGAGCCGCCGGGCTGGGCGATGTACTTGACGCCGGAGGCCTTGGCCCGCTTGATGTTGTCGGGGAAGGGGAAGAAGGCGTCGGAGCCAAGAGCCACGCCGTCAAAGCTTGCCAGGAAGGACTTCTTGTCTTCCTCGGTGAGCCGTTCGGGCTTCTCGGTGAAGTAATTCTGCCAGATGCCGTCGGCGCAGACGTCCTCCTCGTTGCCGTTGATGTAGCCGTCAATGACGTTGTCCCGGTTGGGGCGGCCCAGGTCGGGGCGGAAGGGCAGGGACAGGGTCTTGGGGTGCTGGCGCAGGAAGAAGGTATCGGCCTTGGAGCCGGCCAGACGGGTGCAGTGGATACGGGACTGCTGACCCGCGCCCACGCCCACAGCCTGTCCGTCATAGGCAAAGCAGACGGAGTTACTCTGGGTATATTTCAAAGTAATCAGCGCCACAATCAGGTCGATTTTGGCGGATTCAGGAAGATTCTTGTTCTTTGTAACAATATTTTCCAGCAGCTCGGCGTTGATCTTGAAATTATTCCTGCCCTGCTGGAAGGTAATGCCGAAGACCTGCTTTGTCTCCTGCTCGGCAGGGACGTAGGTGGGGTCGATGGCCACCACGTTGTAGCTGCCCTTCCGTTTGGTTTTCAGAATCTCCAGCGCCTTGCCAGTGTAGCCGGGGGCAATAACACCGTCGGAGACCTCCCGGGCAATCAGCTTGGCGGTGGTGGCGTCGCACACATCGGAAAGCGCCACCCAGTCGCCGAAGGAGCACATCCGGTCAGTGCCCCGGGCCCGGGCGTAGGCGCAGGCCAGCGGGCTTTCATCCAGTTCGGGCACATCGTCCACGAAGCAGGCCTTTTTCAGGGTGTCGGTGAGAGGCTTTCCCACGGCGGCGGAGGTGGGAGAGACGTGCTTGAAGGAGGTGACCGCCACCATGCCGGTGGCTTCTTTCAGCTCCTTGACAAGCTGCCAGGAGTTCAGGGCGTCCAGAAAGTTGATGTAGCCGGGACGGCCGTTCAGGATGGTAATGGGCAGGTCGGAGCCGTCCGCCATGTAGATACGAGAGGGCTTCTGGTTGGGGTTGCAGCCGTATTTCAGTGCGAATTCGTTCATGTTTCGTCCTCCTGCTTAAGCGTGCTTATTGATGATCCGCTGTTCGTACTTGCCGCTGGACAGATCGGTGTAGCGGACGAACAGGGAAATCTTGTTGTCTTCGTTCAGGTTCTCCCACAGCTCGGCGGTGAAGGCGTCAATGTCGGCAGGGATGCTCACCCGCTCGGGTTCCCCCTGGAAGGTGGGGATCACGGGGTTGCCGTCACAGACATAGGTGTGCAGGAAGTGGCCCAGACCGGCGGTGGCGGGGTATTCATAGAAGAAGCGGGCACAACCGTTGCCCTCGGGGTCAGCGGATTTCAGGATGGACATTTTATAGCTGCCGTCGAAGGCCTGAATGCCGGAAATCCGGGGTGTCCAGTTGGGGCCGTCATCCTCAAACTGACGGGTGCGCAGGGCGGCTTCCCAGCTCTCGCCCCGGGCTAAGAATTCCCAGACGGTGTCGGTCTGGTCGCCGTTGGTGACGATCAGGCCGCAGCCCGCTTCCCGGACAGGGTGGTAGATAATCAGGTGGGGGTCCTTCATCAGGCTGGGGTCATGGGCCTCGGTACGGATGCCGTCGGGCTCCTGCACGAAGACACGGTTCCGGGAGTTGACGCTGCGGCCCATAATGAAATAGGCGGCCACGGCCTGTTTGCCGTCAGGAGTCACGCCCAGCACAATGCCCCGGCCGGGGTAGGTGTTGCCGGACAGCCGCTCCGCTATGGTTTTGGTTTCGTAGACGTTCATAGAAATGCCTCCATTATTTTCGCAGTCCGGCGCAGACCATTTCCGCCGCCTGGGGCAGCAGAATCCATTCCGCCTGCTCCATGACCCGGCGCTGTAGGAGTTCCGGGGTGTCGCCGGGTTCAATATAGACGGCCTTTTGCGCGATGATTTCGCCGCCGTCGGGAATCTCGTTGACGAAGTGCACGGTGGCTCCCGTGACCTTCACGCCGTAGTCAAGCGCCGCCTGATGCACCCGCAGGCCGTAGAAGCCCTCGCCGCAGAAAGACGGAATCAGGGAGGGATGCACATTCAAAATCCGCTTGGGGTAGCAGGACGTGAACTTCTCCGTGAGAATGGTCATGAAGCCCGCCAGAATGATGACCTCAATGCCATATTCCTCCAGCACTTCTTTCAGCTTTTCTTCAAAGGTCTCCTGCGAACCGCACTGCTTTTTCAGCACCACGGCGGTGGGAATATTGGCTTTTTTTGCCCGTTCCAGCGCATAAGCGTTTGCATTGTTGGCAACCACCAGCGCGATCTCGCCGCTGACAAGGGTCTTCCCCTGCGCGTCGATCAGGGCCTGCAAATTGGTGCCGCCGCCGGAGACCAGCACCGCGATTTTGGTTTTCACTCCAGAATCACCTTTTCCTCGTTCTCCACGATGACGCCCATGGTGTAGGCGTCCACGCCGTGCGCTTGCAGAATCTCGATGGCCTTGGCTTCCTGCGCCGCAGGAACCACAATGCTCATGCCCACGCCCATGTTGTAGGTGTTGAACATATCCCGCTCAGGGATGTTGCCCCACTTGGCAATGACATCGAAGATGGGCAGCACCTTGACCTTGGACTTGTCAATTTTCGCGCACAGGCCGTCGGGGATGGAGCGGGGAATGTTTTCATAGAAGCCGCCGCCGGTGATGTGGCTGATGCCCTTCACGTCCACCTGCTCCAGCAGAGCCAGCACGGGCTTGACATAAATCTTGGTGGGAACCAGCAGGGCCTCGGCGATGGTCTTGCCACCCAGTTCCTCCCGGGGAACGTACAGCTCGGGGTTATTGTTGTCGATGTCAAACACCTTCCGGCACAGGGAGAAGCCGTTGCTGTGGATGCCGGTGGAGGGCAGAGCGATAACCACATCCCCCGAGCGCATCCGGGTATTGTCGATGATCTTCTTTTTGTCCACGATGCCCACAGCAAAGCCCGCCAGATCATACTCGTCCACAGGCATCATGCCGGGGTGCTCGGCAGTCTCGCCGCCAATGAGCGCCGCGCCGGACTGGACGCAGCCCTCTGCCACGCCGCCGACAATTTCCGCGATTTTCTCAGGCACATTCTTGCCGCAGGCGATGTAATCCAGAAAGAACAGAGGCTTGGCGCCCACGCAGATAATGTCGTTTACGCACATGGCGACGCAGTCGATGCCGATGGTGTCGTGCTTGTCCATGAGAATTGCCAGCTTCACCTTGGTGCCGCAGCCGTCGGTGCCGGACACCAGCACCGGCTCCTCCATGCCCGCGAGGGGCAGACCGAAGCAGCCGCCGAAGCCGCCCACATCGTCGAGGCACCCTTCATTGCGAGTCCGGGCAACGTGCTTTTTCATCAGCTCCACTGCCTTATAGCCGGCGGTGATGTCCACGCCGGCAGCGGCGTAGCTGGCGGAGAAGGAATTTTTGTGATCCATAGATATAAGCTCCTTTGTCGCTTTTATAGTTGACAGTTGATAGTTGACAGTTGACAGTTATAAGTAACTTTTCCTGTCAACTTTTTGAAAGCGGTAACGAATCGAGCGGTACCCAATGGTGTTACGACTACAAACAGGGTGCGTCACGCACTGGGTGTGAGCCCTGCTCACTCCTCTCCTGTCCAGCAGTAGGTACAGACCTTGTCCCGGTCAAGGCCGATGGCCTCCAGCAGGCCGTCCAGAGACTGGTAGCCCAGAGAGTCAAAGCCCATCTCCTTGCAGATGGAATCCAGCATGGCCTTGCCCCGCTCCGTGGTGGGGTCGGCGTACTCGGCAAGATGGTGCTGACCTACCGCGCCTTCCAGATCCTGAATGGTCTTGCGGGTCAGCAGCTCCATTTCCGACTTGCTGCTGGAGAAGTTCAGGTACTTGCAGCCGTACATAATGGGCGGGCAGGCGGAGCGCATATGCACTTCCTTTGCGCCGGACCTGTACAGGAAATCCACCGTCTCCCGCAGCTGAGTGCCCCGGACGATGGAGTCGTCTACCAGCAGCAGCTTCTTGCCCTCGATGAGCTCCGGCACGGGAATCTGCTTCATTTCCGCCACCAGATTGCGCATCTCCTGATTGGAGGGCATGAAGGAGCGGGCCCAGGTGGGGGTGTACTTGACGAAGGGCCGGGCAAAGGGCTTGTGGGAGTAGTTGGAATAGCCGATGCCGTGGGGCAGGCCGGAATCCGGCACGCCCGCCACATAATCCACATCCGGCATGGTGCCGTTCTTTTCCTCGTTCCGGGCCATGATCTCGCCGTTGCGGTTGCGCATGACCTCCACGTTGACCCCCTCGTAGTTGGAGTTGGGGTAGCCGTAGTAGCTCCACAGGAAGGCGCAGATCTTCATTTTCTCGCCGGGAGCGGACAGCTGGGTATAGCCGTCGGGGGTCACCTGCACGATTTCGCCGGGGCCAAGGTTATAGCAGGGCTGATAGCCCAGCTTCTGGCAGGCAAAGGATTCCATGGCGGCACAGAAGCCGTTCTCGCTCTGACCGATAACGATGGGAAGTCTGCCCATCTGGTCCCGGGCGGCAATCAGACCGTCGGCCTTCAGAATCAGGATGGTGCAGGAGCCCTTGATGGCGGCCTGGGCGTAGCGGATGCCATCCACCAGATTGTCGCAGCGGTTGATGAGGGCCGCTGTCAGCTCCGTGGCGTTGACCGCGCCGGAGGACATGGCCATGAACTGGTAGCCCGGGCCGGAGAAGGTCTTCTCCACCAGCTCCTCGGCGTTGGTGATGATGCCCACGGTGGAGATGGCAAAGAGCCCTAAATGGCTTCTGACCAGCAGGGGCTGGGGGTCGGTGTCGGAGATGCAGCCAAGGCCGAAGCAGCCCTCGAATTTCGTCAGGTCGCTTTCAAACTTGGTGCGAAACGGCGTGTTTTCGATGTTGTGAATCTGACGCTGGAAGCCCTTTTCCGAATCGTAGAAGGCCAGGCCGCCCCGCTTAGTGCCCAGGTGGGAGTGATAGTCCGTGCCGAAGAACACGTCGTACTTGCAGCTTTTACGGGACGCAGCCCCGAAGAAACCACCCATTTTTGGAATCCTCCTTGAAATAAAACTTGGAAAACAGCAACGCAGGGGAGGGAAAAATTCCCTCTCCTACGCCGCGAAACCTATGGATTTATGCGAAGAACAGCTTGTTCAGGGTCATGGGATCCACATACTTGCCGTCCTTGTACACACGCATATTGCCGGAGGCAATTTCGTCAATCAGCATGACCTTGCCGTCGGCATCGTAGCCGAACTCGAACTTGATGTCGTACAGGTCAAGGCCCTTCTCCTTCAGATCGTCGGCCACGATTTTGGTGATGGCCTGGGTCTGGGCCTTCAGGGAGTCGTACTGCTCGGCGGTCATGACGCCCAGCGTGACGAGGCCGTCCTTGGTGACCAGGGGATCGCCCAGGGCGTCATTCTTGAAGGTAGTCTCCACGTAGGCGGGCAGATCCTGCCCCTCGGTGCAGTACTGGCTGTAGCGGCGGTAGAAGGAACCCACGGCCTTGTAGCGGCAGATGACCTCCAGACCCTTGCCGAAGACCTTGGCGGGCAGCACCTCCATGGTGGTGTCCTCCAGATTGGCGCTGACGTAGTGGGTGCGGATGCCGGCGGCGTTGATCTTCTCGAAGAAGTAGATGGACATACGCAGGTTCACATCGCCCACGCCCTCGATGGTCAGACCCACGGAGTTCTCACCGGGATCGAACACGCCGTCCTTGCCGGTGCAGTCGTCCTTGAACTTCAGCAGGCAGTTGCCGTTAGGCAGGGCGTAGACATTCTTGGTTTTGCCGGTGTACAGCAGCTTTAGGTTTTCCATAAATTACATACCTCTTTCATATCGTTGCCAAATAAAGCGTTCTATGGGAATCACAGGGGGACCAATCCCTGTGTTGTGCGCGTCAAACATACCCTGTCATTGCGAGGAGCGAAGCGACGTGGCAATCCGTTCTCCTAAAGCATACCGACTATCCAACGTCGTATGGGGTTGCGGATTGCCACACCAGTCTGCGGACTGGTTCGCAATGACATCTTTTCTCTACATTTTTCTTTATTTCAATTCTTAAGTTCTGCCTGCAGCGCGGCGTCCTTTTCCAGCACCTTGGCGGAATCGGCGGCCCGCTTGGCGTCCAGCCGGGCAGCAAGCTCACTGTCCTCCACAGCGAGGATCTGGGCGCATAACAAAGCGGCATTCACGCCTCCATTGATGGCTACGGTGGCGACCGGAATTCCGGAGGGCATCATAACGGTGGAAAGAAGTGCGTCAATGCCGTCGAGACAGGCTCCCTTACAGGGGATACCGATTACGGGCAATGTGGTGTTGGCGGCGATGGCGCCGGCTAAGTGCGCGGCCATACCGGCGGCGGCAATGATGGCGCCGAAGCCGTTTTTCCGGGCGTTCAGGGCGAACTGTCGGGCCTCCTCGGGGGTGCGGTGGGCGGAATAGATGTGGCACTCGTAGGGAATCTCCAGAGAATCCAGCGCGTCCATGGCCTTGCGCAGGATAGGCAGATCACTGTCACTGCCCATGACGATACCAACTTTTTTCATGCGTAACCTCCAAACGATAACAACAAAAAATGGGCGCACTTTATCCCAAAATCTCAGGAAAAGTGTGCCCAGACGGTCGGCATTGCACGATATTTTTCGTGCAAAACATATGCCCTTACTCCATGTGGTGCTCCACGAATCCGTCAGTCATAAGGGTTTCTCTCTTTACGACAAAATTATACCACGGGGCAAAAATTGCGTCAAGGCGGCAGAAAGACAATTTCTGACAGGTTTTGCGCCGCTGCCATGTGGAAAGTGACAAATGGGGGAAACTCTTTATGGAAAAAGTAACAATTGACAAACGGAAGAAGCTTTCGTACAATATGCGTGACCTCTTACATGACTGACGGGTTTCGCGAATTTACGCGGTGGAGTGTAGGAGTATGTGTTCTGCCGACCGTCTGGGCAATTCAGTTTGAGGCTGGATTGCCCTTTGTTGGTTTTTCAGCCTCAGAAATAAGAAAACAGAGGTGTTTTGCATGAAAAAGATCCGTTCTATGACCGAAGGCGAATTTCTGAAGCTGTTTTTTGCCTTCTTCACCGCCGCGTTTCTCATCGCCGCTGTGATCATGCCGGACCGAGGCAGTATGCTGCCCGGCCTGTGGCAGATTCTCAGCCAGCCCAGCAAGCTGTCCACCAACTATTTTGCCGTGGGCGGCTATGCGGCAACCTTCCTGAACATGGGCCTGGTCGCCCTGATCAGCCTGCTGCTGTTCGTCATATTCCACGGCACCCCCACCAATGTGTCCACCCTGGCCTTCGTGCTGACGCTGGGCTTCGGCTCCTGGGGCATCAACATTCTGAACATCTGGCCCACCATTTTCGGTGTGATGATCTACTGCATCGTCAAGAAGGAAAAGTTCGGCGCCAGCGTAAACGCCATGCTGTTCTCCACCGGCATCGCGCCCCTGATTACCGATCTCATGATCCGCTACCCCAACGCGGAGCCCATCGGCTTCAATCTGGAGGGCATTCTGATCGCGCTGGCGGTAGGCTTCTGCATTGGCTTCTTCCTGCCGGCGGGCCTTGCCAACTCCCCCAAGGTGCACAAGGGCTTTGACCTGTACTCCGCCGCCCTGCCTGTGGGCATGACCGCCTTCTTCCTCAACGCCACTCTGTACAAGACCCTGGGCGTTGCCCTGCCTGCCGGCGCGGATGCCGCCCAGCTGCAGGTGGCCTCCCGGCTGACGGTGAATACCTTCTGTCTCATCGTGTTTGGGCTGTGCGTGGTCTTCGCCTTCGTACTGGGCTGCCGTCCCAAGGATTACTGGCAGCTGATCATCGACCCGGCGCTGGTGACCAACTTCTCCTCCACCTACGGCAACGCCGTGTTCCTGATGAACGTGGGCGTGTTCGGTCTGTTCATTCTGGGCTACTACAATCTGATCGGGGCCTCCTTCAACGGCGTGACCTTCGGCATCATCTTCTGTATGCTCTCCACCTGCAACTCCGGCTCCCATCCCGGCAATGTCTGGCCCATTATGCTGGGCTATGTGGTGGCGTCCACGGTGTGCGGTCTGGTGTCCCCGCTGGTAGGCGGCACCTTCACCTTCGCCGTCAACGCTCAGGCCATCTGTGTGGGTCTGTGCTACGCCAACGGCCTGAGCCCCATCGCCGACAAGTACGGCTGGCGCTACGGCTTTCTGGCGGCGGTGATGCACTACCTGCTGGTGACCTCCGTGCCCACCCTCCACGGCGGCTACTGCCTGTACAACGGCGGCTTCACCGCGGCGCTGATCTGCATTATTCTGGTGCCCAGTCTGGAGCGGTTCTCCCGGGACAAATTTGAGCGTAAGGCACTCAAAACCAAGTAATCTTCAACTCCCCGGCTGTGCCGGGGAGTTTTTTCGCCAAATATTACCACAAAAATTCGGTCAGTTCGCATATAGACAAGCAGCTGCTTCTGTGGTATTCTTTCCTCATGATCCTGACATTAAGGGGATGTCCCCTGCGTGAAAGGTGTGCATAGGTTTCTTCAGTCACGCCGGGTGCGTGGCTGCATTGGCTGTTGCCGCACCGTCAGGGTCGCGGCAATTTTTTGTTGGGAGGGAGGATATGTTATGGAAACCAGAGTCGCGGTCATCAGCATCATCGTGGAAAACCCCGGCATAGTGGAGACGCTCAATTCCCTGCTGCATGAATACAGTGAGTTCATCATCGGCAGAATGGGCCTTCCCTACCCCAAGCGGAAGGTCAGCATCATCACCGTGGCGCTGGACGCGCCCCAGAACACCATCTCCACCCTCTCCGGAAAATTGGGCGGCCTGTCCGGTGTCAGTGTCAAAACTGCCTATTCCAGCGTCACTGGAAAGGACTAGAAAAGAGGAACTGTTATGAGTAAAAAAGTTCGTTGGATTACCGAAACCGCCGTTATGCTGGCGCTGCTGGTCGCCCTTCAGGCGCTGACCAAACCTCTGGGCCAGCTGGTCACCGGCTCCTGCGTCAACGCCGTTCTGGCTGTCAGCGTGCTGCTGGCGGGTTTGAGCAGCGGCATCATCGTGGCACTTGCCTCCCCCGTTCTGGCGTTCCTGCTGGGCATCGCACCCCAGTTGGTCACCGTCCCCGCCATCATGGTAGGCAACACCGTGTTTGTGGTGCTGCTGCACTTCATTGCCGGGAAGAATAACGGCATTGGTCAGCGTATCGCCGCATGGTTCATCGCCGCTGTGGCCAAGTTCGCCACGCTGTATATTCTGGTGGTAAAAATCATCTGCGGGCTGGCTGCCGCGCCCCTGCTGGCAAACGGTATGCTGAAGGAGCCCATGCTGAAGGCCCTGCCCACCATGTTCGCGTGGCCCCAGCTGATTACCGCCCTGATTGGCGGCGGCATCGCCCTGCTGATCGTCCCCGTTCTGCGCAAGGCGCTGCACAAGTAAGGAACATTTCTCCCCCCATCGGATTACCGTGAACCGCCCGGGCTTAGCCCGGGCGGTTTCCATTATTCCACATCCAGGTACCCGCACAGCACCTTCAGGGTATTGTACACCCCGTCGATGTGGCTGCGCTCGTAGCCGTGGCTGGCGTAGACCCCCGGGCCGATGAGGCCATGGCGCAGATCGTGGCCCGCGCTCAGGGTTGCTTCCACATCGGAGCCGTAGTGGGGATACACGTCCACCGCGTAGTCCGCCCCGGTTTTCTTCGCCGCGGCAATGAGCTTGCCCACCACCTCATAGCTGTAGGGCCCGCCGGAATCCTTGGCGCAGATGCTCACCTGCCGCTCGGTGCAGCTAAGCCCCTCGCCCACGCAGCCCATGTCCACGGAAATGGCTTCCGTAACCCCGGTGGGAACGGAGGCCGCGCCGCCGTGGCCCACTTCCTCATACACCGTCACGTGAACAAAGGTTTTCCGGGGCAGGGTGATTTTGCTGTCGGCAAGATATTTGGCAAAGCCCAGCAGAATGCCCACACTGAGCTTGTCGTCCAAAAAACGGCTCTTGAGATAGCCGCTGTTCGTTCTTCTGGTTCTGGGGTCGAAGCAGACGAAATCCCCCACCTCAATGCCAAGTTTCCGTACATCCTCGGCGGACTTCACATCCTCGTCCAGCACAACCTCGGTGGTGTCAAAGTCCCGCTTGGCGTCGCCGTAGCTGCCGTTGACGTGGACGGAGGCGTTGCAAAGCTGCAAGGTGCCGTCGTAGATTTTGCCCTCCCGGGTATAGACCCGGAGGTTCTCGGTCTCGCCGTTTTCCGCCCGCATCCCGCCGATTTTTGTCAGCTGGAGCCGTCCGTTGTCCTTAATCCGGCACACCATGCCGCCCAGCGTGTCCGTGTGGGCTTCCAGCAGCAGGCCGTTTTCCGTGTCCTGCCCGCCCAAATCCGTCAGCACGCCGCCTTTGACCGTGATTTTTGCCGGGAAGCCCAGGGCTTCAAAGGCATTTCTTACCCACAGGGCGGCTTTTTCCGTAAAGCCGGAGGGAGAATCGATGGCAAGCAGCTCCGCCGCCCGCTCCCATGCGTCATTCGCGTAATCAAAGGGTATCATATTGTCCTCCTAACAGCCAGTAATGCCAGACCCCCGCAACCTCCCGCATGAAGTGGTTGATCTTCTGGGTGACCCGGCTGGTCTTCGCCGGAACCCCCACAAATTCCACGCCGCAGGCCTTGGTAAACAGGCTGGCCCGGTACAGATGATATTCGCTGGAAAGCACGCCGATTTTTTCCGGCCGCTTTCCGGTTTTTTCTTCGATCAGGTCAAGAGAAAAATGGAGATTTTCCCAGGTAGAAGTGGCCCGGTCCTCCATCCAGATGCGCTCCGGATCGATGCCCATATTGACCAGATTCTCATACATGGACCATGCCTCCGGAATCGGCTCGTCGCCGCCCTGCCCGCCGGAAACGACGGCAATCACATCGGGATGGGCTTCCAGATAATCATACGCCCCGTAAATCCGGTCCCACAGAGACGCAGACGGACCGGTGACCCGGACCTTGGCTCCCAGCACCACCAGATAATCAATTGGCTCCTCCGGGCTTCCGAAGCTGGCCTTGATGATGATGCCCTCGGTGACGGTGACCACCGCAATGCCGATGGCAAGGCACACAGTAAATACCCGGCGAATCATCGGAACCGCCGCCGGAAAACGGGGCAGCAGGATTCCGGTCACTTCATAAAAGGCGATAATCCCCGCAAGACAGCAGCAGACCAGGGCGGAAAAGCTGTAGCCCCACAGGACGAAGCGCAGATAGAAAGCCGCCGCGCACAGCGCTCCAATCAGCAGCCACGGCAGAAAATGAATGTGTTTCATAGACTTCTCCAACAGGATGCGTTCGTAAGGCGGAGTCATGACTCCGCCGACCAGATGCCGATATCAAGCACGCCCCATAATGGCGCGTAGCCGGCAAATTGTTCACAAAAATGTTCCATTGTTTCGGTTTTCGCCATTCAACGGCAGAATTCCAAATTTTCAGGCAATCGTAAAGGTCAAATCGGTGTAAAGACGAATTTCTGCATCAGGCCGTCCACCACCGCGTGGATGGTCAGAGCGCCGTTTGTCCCCTGCTCTACAGACATCTCCACTTCTTTACCCGCAAGCTTCCCCCGCAGATACTCCACAGGGTCGTCGCACTCCACTTCCTCAAAGAAAATGTCCCGCATCTGATTGTTGCGGCAGAGGTTCTTGATTTCATGTACCAGTTCGTATTCCATTACAGTTCCTCCAAAAGGGCTTCCAGCTGCGGCAGTCCCTCAATTTCGTAGTCTGGCCGGATGTCCCCGCAGGGCTTGTGCCGGGGGTTAATCCAGACGGTTTTCAGCCCCGCGTTGATGCCGCCCCGAATATCCGAGGTCAGGCTGTCGCCCACCATCAGGGCGTGTTCTAGCTCAAAACCGGGAATCCGGGCAAAGCACCGGTCAAAATAGGCCTTGTCCGGCTTGTTGAAGCCAATTTCCTGGGAAATAAACACCTGCTCAAAGTAAGGGTACAGTCCCGCGCTGGTCAGACGGCTGTGCTGGACGGTGGCAGTGCCGTTGCTTACGAGAAACAGCCGGTATTTTTCGTGGAGCTTCTTCACCGCTTCCTCCGCCCCGGGCAGGAAATAATGGCCGATGGACAGGTTGCTTTCGTAGCTTTTCGCGCAGGAAGCCGCGTCCACGGCCATGCCCAGCTCCTGGAACAGCGCCCCGAACCGGTTCACCAGCACCTGATCCCTGGTCATTTTACCCAACTCCAGCTGTTCCCAGTGCCATTTGTTGATTTCGTGGTATCGGTTCAGCAGGGCTTCCGTAGGTTCCGCGCCGAAAGACCGGATGGTTTTGCTCAGGGCGATGCGCTCGGCCTTGTGAAAGTCCAGAATGGTGTCGTCCAGATCCAAAAGCAAAAATTCGATCATTTTTCTCTCCATTTCACAATCTCATTGGCAATTCTGGCAAATTCCGGGATGCTCAGGGTTTCGCCCCGGACGTTCGCGTCAAAGCCCGCCTGTGCGATGACCTCCGAAGCGCCGTTTTTGCCCAGTTCCGGGAAGCCGGAGGCAAGGCCGTTAGAGAGCTTTTTGCGCCGCATGGCGAAGCTGGCCCGGACGGTGCGGAAGAAAATGTTCTCGTCCAGAATGTCCCATTCCCGCTTTTTTCGCACCTTCAGCTGAATCACCGCCGAAGTCACCTTGGGCTGGGGCAGAAAGCAGTGGGCGGGCACATCGAACAGCAGCGCAGGCTCTGCGTAATACTGGCAGAACACGGTAAAAGCGCTGTAATCGGCGCTGCCCGGGGCGGCGGAAATCCGCTGGGCTACCTCCTTCTGCACCATGACGGTGACAGACTCGAAGCAGTCCGCTTCCAGCAGAGCCGTAAGGATAGGAGACGTGATATAGTAAGGCAGGTTAGCGCAGGCCATGGGGCGAAGCCCGGAAAATTCTCCTTCCACCAGCGCCGGAAGGTCAAGCTTCAGCACATCGTTCCAAAAAATCTCCAGATTGTCGAACTCCCCCACGGTGATATCGAGAATCGGCTCCAGCCGCTCATCCAACTCCACGGCGCAGACCTTTTTCGCCCGCAGGCACAGCTGCTGGGTCAGGGAACCGATGCCGGGGCCGATTTCCAGCACCCCCGCTGTTTCGTCCACCCCCGCCTGTTCCGCGATGGACTGGGGCACCCAGGGGGCAATCAGGAAATTCTGGCCCTTGGCCTTGGAAAAGTGGAAGCCGTGCTGGGAAAGCAGTGGCTTCATCACCTGAATATCGCAAACGTTTACCATTTCAGAAACCGCCTTTCTTCCGGCTATCATACCAGAAAAAAGGCGGATTTGCAAGGGGAAGGCGTTTCACGTTTTTGCGTTCAGCACCACGATTGCTCCCAGTACCAAAGCAATGCCCGCGAAAGCGGGAACCGTCAGGGCTTCGCCGAAGACCAGCGCCCCGGCGGTGGTTGCCACCACCGGCTCGATGGAGGCCATAATGGCTGCCGCGCTGGCCCGCATACGGGAAAGACCCACGGTGTAGAGAAGATACGGAAGAACCGCTGTGACAAAGGCAGTCACGGTAATCAGCAGCACCAGCCGGCCCGGCTGCCCCGACTCACAGATCACCCGGGCAATCTGCGCCGGATTGCACAGCAGCAGCGCACCCGCCGCGCCAAAGAGAAACGCATAGGTCGTCACCGTCAGCGGCTGGTATTTCCGCAGGGCGAAGGTACCGAAAATGCTGTACAGGCCGTAGCCCACGGCGGACAGCAGCCCCGTGACAATGACCATGGGGGAAAGGCTTGCCGCAGACCCGATGCCGGACACCAGCACACAGCCCCCGAAGGCCATGGCGGCGCACAGCAGCTTCCGGCGGGTGATCTTCTCCCGGAAGCAGACTGCCGACATCAGCATGACCCAGATTGGGGACGTGTACAGCAGAATCGCCGCCACGGACAGGGACGCCAGACTGATGGTGGTAAAATAGCACACCGTAAACAGCAGCAGGCTCAGCAGCCCCATGCCCAGAAACAGCCCTACGTCCCGTGGCTGAATTTTCAGCAGATCCCGCCGGAAAATGGCGGTAATCAGCAAGAACAGCACCGCCCCGAACAGAATTCGCAGGCAGGCGATTTGCAGCGGGGAAAAGCCGTAAGTCCCCAATTTGCGCACAAACACGCCCATGACGCCCCACAGCGTCCCGGCAGACAGCACAAACATCGGCGCGAATTTTTTCATCGGAATCCCACTTCCTCGGTCGAAGGTTTTTCCACATTTTACGCATTTGACCGATAGATGTCAATAGCAAACGATACTTCCATCTCGGGGCCGGGAAGCAGTATGGCCTTCTCACCCAAGAGGAAAGCCCGGAGGATGTTCCTCCGGGCGCACTTGTGTTATCGGACAGATTTCGCATATTCCGTGGGCGTAATGCCGAATTTCTCCTTGAACTGCCGGGAGAAGTGGTGCACCGTGGAATATTGCAGCTCGGCGGCGATCTCCGTGAAGTTCAGGTTGTTCTCCCGAATCATCTGCTTGCTCTCCTGCAGCTTGATGCGGCGGATGTACTCGCCGGGAGAAATTTGCAGATTCTTGTGGAACAGGGCCGTCAGATAGCTGGGGCTCACATCCACCTGCCGGGCAACCAAAGGCACACTCAGCTTCTCCCGGATGTGGGAGGAAATGTACTGCTGGGCCTGACGGATGATTTCGTTTTCCGAGTGGACGGAATTGGCGGTTTGCAGCTTGCCGCCGGTGGGAGAAGTAGTCTCCCGCATCAGAAGCAGCAGCAGCAGATTCAGCTGGCACAGAATGATGTCGCCGGAGTAGGCGTCCATTCGCTCCTGCTCATGGAGCATGGTTTGAAGCAATGACACCACCTTTTGCGGAGCGGAAAATTTCCGGTTCAGCAGCGGCACCAGATCGGCGCCCTGGGTGGCAAAGGACATGGTCACAAACCGGGGCGCCACGCCGATATCGGCATACTGCATATGCCACTGGCCCGGGCCGTAGATCACCAAATCTCCCTGCTTGAGGAGCAGATCCTGCCCGTCCGCCACGGAGTGCAGCGCCCCCTGATCCACATAGGTCAGCTCCGCCATGGGATGGGACTCGCCGGGGAACAGGAAGCCCTGCTCCTTCTCCTGATAGAAGAAGGTGTAAATCCCCTCCACCTGAAGCTGGTGATCCACCCGCTGGCTGTCCGTGCTGCGGCTGCCACGGGTTTCCGGCGGCTGGGCGCTGTACAGCAGAGCATCCGCCGGGCCTGTGAAGGGGCTGATGCTGAAAAAGGTACGGGGCTTGATGCACACCGGCTTGTCCAGATAAAAATCCTGATAGGTTTCGCCGTCCACGCTGACGGACAGCACACTGGAACCGTTCCCGTTTGCCACCCAGGTATCCGAGACGGCCTGCCAAATCTCCGCCTCCGACTGGGAAAGGGCCACGGAAACGGCGGCAGACCTGTCAAAGCCCTTGGCATTCTGGGACCGCTCCGGCGGTACGGTGCCAAAGCCCTGAAAGGTTACCTGGTTCAAATTACGGATCATGGCTGGTTCCTCCAAAACAGAATAACAGGGTCAGCAAAGCTGACCCTGTTATTATACAAAAGAAAGTTGAAAATGGCAAATACTTTCCGCAAAAAGTCTCCCCGCTTTTTACACTAAAAAACGGACGGTTTTTTGGTATTAACGCTGGTACTCAAATTCGAAGTCGTAGATATCCACGGTGTCCCCATCGGCAATGCCCATTTCCTCCAGCCGGGCGAACAGCCCCGCCTTGCGCAGAAGGGTGTCAAAGTGGTTCCGGGACTCGTAGTCGTCGAAATTGATGTTCTCCACCAACCGGGACAGCCATTCCCCGGTGACCATCCAGGTGCTGCCGTAGTGCTCGATTTCAAAGGCCGTGGGATCGGCGGGGGCGGAGATTTCCTCCACATATTCCGGTTCGTAAATGGTGACCGGGGGCAGCTCTCTCAGTTTCTGGGCCACCACCCGCATGAGATTCTTTGTGCCTTGGGTCGTTCCGGCACTGATTTCATACAGCTCGCAGCCCGCTTCCTCAGCGGCCTTGCGCAGCCGCTCCAGATTGTCGGAATCCGGGGGCAAAAGATCGCATTTGTTAGCAGCGACAATCATGGGCCGGTCTCCCAGATCCACGCTGTAGCTGTGCAGCTCCTGACAGATGGCGTGGAAATCCTCCACCGGATCCCGGCCCTCGCTGCCGGACACGTCCACCACATGCACAAGCAATCGGCAGCGGTCGATGTGCCGCAGGAAGTCGTGGCCCAGGCCCGCGCCCTCCGCCGCGCCCTCGATGATGCCGGGGATGTCCGCCATGACGAAGGACACGCCCTCCTCCACATAAATGACCCCCAGATTGGGGAACAGGGTCGTAAAGTGGTAGTTGGCGATTTTGGGCCGGGCATTGGAGGTGACGGAGAGCAGGGTGGATTTTCCCACGTTGGGAAAGCCCACGAGGCCCACGTCAGCAAGAAGCTTCAGTTCCAAAATCACGTCCCGCTCCTGTCCCTTCAGGCCCGCCTTGGCAAACCGGGGCACCTGCCGGGTGGGGGTGGCAAAGTGGGCGTTGCCCCAGCCGCCCCGTCCGCCCCGGGCGATGACAAAATCCTCCCCGGTGGACATATCTACGATGATCTGGTTGGTTTCGGCATCCCGCACCACCGTGCCCCGGGGGACATCAATCACAAGGTTTTCACCCCGCTTGCCCGCCATTTTCCGGCCCATGCCGTTGATACCCGCACCGGCCTGATACTTGCGCTTATAGCGAAAATCCAGCAATGTGGACAGATTGTCGTTGACATGGAGAACCACGCTGCCGCCGTGACCGCCGTCGCCGCCGTCGGGACCGCCGGAGGCCACATATTTTTCCCGGTGGAAGGCCACCGCGCCGTCACCGCCCCGTCCGCCGATGACGGTGATGCGTACTTTATCTACAAACATAAAAAACCCCCTTTTGGCAGTTGACAGTTGATAGTGGACAGTTGACAGTTATGGTGTCCCTCCGGGACAATTTCAAAATTGAGAACGGTGATATCGATCTAACCAAGTCCAGAACAGGATAACTGTCAACTATCAACTGTCAACTATCCACTGTCCACTTTCAACTAAAAAGAGCCGCCGCAGGTAGTGTGCGGCAGCTCTTTGCGTTTATTCGCTTACTGCTCAGCGTAAACGGAGCACTGACGGCGATCCTTGCCCTTGCGCTCGAACTTGACGGTACCGTCAACCAGAGCGAACAGGGTGTCATCCTTGCCGATACCAACGTTGGTGCCGGGATGGATGTGGGTGCCTCTCTGACGAACCAGAATGTTGCCAGCCAGCACGAACTGACCGTCAGCACGCTTCACGCCCAGACGCTTGGACTCAGAGTCACGGCCGTTCTTGGTGGAGCCGCCGCCCTTGTGGTGAGCAAAGAACTGAATACCAATCTTCAGCATGGTGTTACACCTCCAAAACTTCGATATAATCAGGATAATCGTCCCGCAGGGAGCACAGGTACACCAGCATACCGGCAAGCACTGCCTGGATGGTGTCCTCCTCATCGCAGACTGCGGGAAGGGTCAGGGTGATGCGAGCCTGCTCGTCCTTGACCCGAACCTTGGCATTGGCGCCGCACACATCATTGATGGTGGCCTCCGCCATGGCAACCGCGGCAGACACGGCGGCGCAGACGATGTCGCTGCCCGCCTCGGCATAGCCGCTGTGACCCGAGATGCTGAATCCATTGATCCGGTCATTCTCGGTGAAAAATTCGCATCTTGTCATAAATTACAGAGCGATCTTGGTGATCTCGACCTTGGTGTAGGGCTGACGATGGCCGATGTGGCGCTTCTCGCCCTTCTTGGCCTTGTAGCGGATGATGTCGATCTTCTTGCCCTTGCCGTTCTTGACGACCTTGGCCTCCACAGCGGCGCCTTCCACCACGGGAGCGCCGATCTTGGTGTTCTCACCGTCCAGCACAGCCAGAACCTGATCGAACTTGACAGTGGACTCTGCCTCGGCGTTCAGCTTCTCGACGAACAGGACGTCGCCCTCAGCCACGGTGTACTGCTTGCCACCGGTAACGATAACTGCTTTCATTTGTTTCACCTACTTTATATTGTGTAGTCTCGCTCTTGAGGCGCGGCATCTTAGGTATGCCAACTTAAGCCCCTTCAATGCGGCTTGTCTATTCTACCATTGTAAAATAAAAATGTCAAGAAGTATTTGGGCAGTTTACTTGCGTTTTTCCCACAATTTTGCTATACTATCCGGGAAATCCAACTGTTGAATCTGCTGGAAAGCGAGGTGCCGCTCCGTGAAAACCAAAACTTGGATACTGCTTCTGAGCGGGGTGTTTCTAATCAGCCTGCTGGGCAGTTTTCTCGTTCTTCGCCGGCAACCGGACGCCGCCCTTGCTGAAGTTTCCAGCGGCGGAAAAGTGGTGAAAACGGTAAACCTGCGTGAAAACCAGCAGTTTACCATAACATCCAAAAACGGCGGTAAAAATGTCGTCACCGTGCAGGATGGCAAAATCGCCGTCACGGACGCCACCTGTCCCGACCACTACTGCATGAAGCGTGGCTTCTGCGCTTCCGGCACGGACATCGTGTGCCTGCCAAACAAGCTGGTCATTCACTTTATCGGCGCGCAAGCTGTCGACGCGGCGGCGGGCTGACCTTGCCCCAATGGGGAAATGGTGGTATAGTGTGAGTAAGCGGCACTCTGTAAATTTGCATGTCATTGCGAGGAGGGCGAAGCCCGACGTGGCAATCCGCATCCCCTCTGGCACTCCAATGACGCAGATTCTCCAAAGGAGAACGGATTGCCACGCCAGCGTTCACGCTGGCTCGCAATGACATTCATTTTGTTCTGCTGACGTAAACACCCCAACCATCACTCCGTCTAAGGAGGTCAAAACTATGAAAATCCAATTCATCGGCGCGGCCCATGAGGTCACCGGCAGCTGCACGCTGCTGGAGGTGGGGGAGCGTTACTATCTGGTGGACTGCGGTATGGAGCAGGGGGCGGATATTTTTGAGAACGTGCCCCTGCCCGTCAATCCCGCCGCCATTGAGGCAGTGTTCCTGACCCACGCCCACATCGATCACTCCGGTATGCTGCCCAAGCTGTGCAAGGACGGCTTTTCCGGGGCCATCTACGCCACGGAGGCTACCTGCGACCTGTGCCGCATCATGCTGATGGACTCGGCCCACATTCAGGAGTCCGAAGCCCAGTGGCAGACCCGGAAGGCCGAGCGGGCAGGCAACCCGGCAGTGCAGCCGGTGTACGATATAAACGACGCAGCCGCCGCATTGCGGCTGCTGCGGCCCTGCCGGTATGGGGAGATTTTGCAGGTCGCCGAGGGCATTGTACTGCGGATGACCGATGCCGGGCACCTGCTGGGTTCCGCCTCCATCGAGCTGTGGCTGACAGAGGGCAAGGAAACCCGGAAAATCGTCTTCAGCGGCGATGTGGGCAACACCAACCAGCCCCTCATCAATGATCCCAAGCCCGTGACGGAGGCGGACTACCTGGTCATCGAGTCTACATACGGCAACCGCCTTCACGAAAAGGACCGGGGGGATGTGGTGTCGGAGCTGGCGGGCTACATCCAGCGGGCACTGGACCGGGGCGGCAATCTGGTAATCCCCTCCTTCGCCGTGGGCCGAACCCAGGAAATGCTCTACGCCATCCGGGAAATCAAGCAGCGGGGACTGATTCAGGGCCACGACTATTTCCCCGTGTATGTGGACTCCCCGCTGGCGGTGGAGGCCACCAGTATTTTCCTGCAATGTGATGAATCGAATTTTGACGAGGAGACACTGGCAGTGATCCAGCAGGGTATCAACCCCATCTGGTTTGACGGCGTGACGCTGTCCGTCTCCTCCGAGGAATCCAAGGCCATCAACTTTGACACCCGGCCCAAGGTGATTCTGTCCGCCAGCGGTATGTGCGAAGCGGGCCGAATCCGCCACCACCTGAAGCACAACCTGTGGCGCAGTGAGAGCATCATTCTGTTTGTGGGCTATCAGGCGGAGGGGTCTCTGGGCCGGAAGCTTCAGAACGGTGCCAAAGCCGTACGGCTGTTCGGCGAGGACATCGCGGTGAACGCGGAAATTGCCACCCTCCACGGCACCTCCGGCCACGCCGACCGGGACGGGCTGCTGAACTGGCTGGGCGGCTTTACCGAAAAGCCCGGCATGGTGTTCGTAAACCACGGCGATGAGGAAAGCTGTGAGGCCTTCCAGAAACAGCTGAAAGAACTGGGCTACCGGGCGGAGGCCCCCTTCAGCGGCACGGAGTACGATCTGCTCACCGGCAGGCTCGTGACCTTCGCCCAGGGCATCCGCATCAATCGGGAGGCGGTCTTCAAGGGCAGCCAGCGGGCAAAACAGGTCTACGACGATCTGGTGGCGGCGGCGGAGGCTCTTCTGGCGCTGGTCAAAACCCGGAAGGGCTGCACCAACAAGGACAACGCCAAGCTGGCAGCCCAGATTCGGGCGCTGACGGAAAAGTGGAAGAAATAACCGCTCTGCAATAATGGACAATATTGTGCTATAGCTGACTAAGAAAACATGTCATTGCGAGCCAGTGCGCACACTGGCGTGGCAATCCGTACTTCTTTTCGTAGCAGGTATGTATTCGGAACGTGAGAAGGGGAACGGATTGCCACGTCGGGCTTCGCCCTCCTCGCAATGACATACTATTTCGCTAAATTCTGCTTTTGCCCCCGTCAATAACAAACATGAGCCTGCCCCTTCGGGCAGGCTCGAATTGTATTGTTGCAGGTGAAATAGCGCCTTAGGCCTTCTCCAGAGCCAGGGTTCTGGTGGTCAGATCGCAGACCTCAGAAGGTCCAAAGTACTGAATGGCGCCGGGATAGGTGTAGCAGGTCTCAACCGCCCACTGCGCTCTGTGCGCAGCGAAGTACTGGAAGGGCTTGCCGTCCAGCTCCACCAGAGCCTTACGGATAACGGGCTTATCCTGACCGTTTCTTCTCTCCATGTTCATCATCTTGGTGATGGGCATGCCGCCGGCAACCCACTCCTCAGCAGGCTTGGACAGGTTGGAAACCTTGGACAGGTATCCGGTGTAGCCGTACTGAATCAGCATGAAGGCATTGTAGCCCAGGGAGTAGCAGTAGTCCGCATCGAAGTTGGAGGGGAAGGCGCAGCGGCCTTCGTAACCCAGGAAGTGATGCAGAGCAGAGAATTTTCCGTTGTAGGTGCCGGCAGCCTTGCGGGCAGCCAGATTGTCCTTCACCAGAGCGGAGAACAGCTTCTCGGACTCGATGAGAGAGACCTGAACGTTGCCGTGAGGATCCCGCTCCAGGAACAGCTGCTGCTGAATGCTTTCGGGCAGAATGGCGAAAACAGCCATGGATTCCTTGGTCAGACCGGCCTCGATGAAGGCATACTTGTCCTTCCAGGTGGGCAGGGCATTGAACTGGGCAGTCTTTTCGCCGGCCAGCAGTTCGTTGATTTCGGCAATCAGCACGGAGAACTCAGGGACAAACTCCACAATGCCCTCGGGGATGATGGCAACACCGAAGTTCATGCCCTTGGCAGCACGGTCAGCCACGGAATCGGCAATGTAATCGGCGATCTGTGCCAGAGACATCTTCTTGGCGGCAACTTCCTCGCCGATCAGGCAGATGTTGGGCTGGGTCTGCAGCGCGCATTCCAGCGCCACATGGGAAGCGGAGCGGCCCATGACCTTGATGAAGTGCCAGTACTTCTTCGCGGAGTTGGCGTCTCTTTCGATGTTGCCGATGATTTCACTGTAGGTCTTGGTTGCGGTATCAAAACCGAAGGAGCATTCGATATCCTCATTCTTCAGGTCTCCGTCAATGGTCTTGGGGCAGCCAATGACCTGCACGCCGGTGTTATGCGCGGCGAAGTATTCCGCCAGGACAGCGGCGTTGGTGTTGGAGTCGTCGCCGCCGATGATGACGATGGCGGTAATCCCGTGCTTCTTGCAGACCTCTGCGGCAACGGCAAACTGCTCTTCCGTTTCCAGCTTGGTTCTGCCGGAGCCGATGATGTCAAAGCCGCCGGTATTGCGGAACTGGTTGATGTAGTCATCATCGAAAATCCGATAATCGTCCTCCAGCAGGCCGCTGGGGCCGCCCTTGAAGCCGTACAGGACGTTGTCGCTGTTGGTAGCCTTCAGCGCGTCATACAGGCCGCAGACAACATTGTGACCGCCGGGAGCCTGACCGCCGGAGAGAATCACGCCGACAACCTGCTTCTTGGCCTCAGCGGTATTCTGACCCTTCTGGAAGGTGATCTCATTCTTTCCATAGGTGTTGGGGAACTGTGCGGCGATCTTTTCCTGATCTGCAACGCTCTGGGTTGCATCTCCATTCTTCACGCAGATTTCAGAGATTCCGTTTCTGAGCATACCGGGGAGCTTGGGGGTATACTGGTATCTTGCGATCTGCAGAGGGGACAGTTTCATCTGAAAAACACTCCTTAATGTTAATGTTGATTTAAGTAGATGTCTACACATAGATTATACTCCATTCTGAGGAAAAGGTAAATTGCCATTTCTTATAATTTTATGAACCCCGATACGCGGAAATATGGTTTGTTTGATTGTCAGGGCGGTTTCTTGGGCGGATATGAAGATTGGTATTGAAATATGGAAAAAATGTGGTATAATGACAAGTGTAAAAATTCGGGCTGTAAGCCCGTTATAGAAAGGATTGGTACCAATGCCTCTCGTAACAACAACCGAGATGTTTAAGAAGGCCTATGACGGCGGCTACGCCATCGGCGCTTTCAACGTCAACAACATGGAAATTGTTCAGGGTATCACCGAGGCCTGCCGGGAAGAAAAGGCTCCCGTCATTCTGCAGGTTTCCAAGGGTGCCCGCGCTTACGCCAACCACACCTACCTGGTGAAGCTGGTGGAGGCCGCTGTCATCGAGTGCCCCGAAATTCCCATCGCCCTGCATCTGGATCATGGCCCCGACTTCGAGACCTGCAAGGCCTGCATCGACGGCGGCTTCACCTCCGTCATGATCGACGCTTCCAGCAAGCCCTTTGCCGAGAACATCGAGATCACCAAGAAGGTTGTCGAGTACGCCCATGACCACGGCGTTGTGGTCGAGGCGGAGCTGGGCACCCTGGCCGGCATCGAGGATGATGTGAAGGTTGCCGCTCACGCCGCTTCCTACACCCGCCCCGAGGAGGTCGAGGAGTTCGTGTCCAAGACCGGCTGCGACTCTCTGGCCATCGCCATCGGCACCAGCCACGGCGCTTACAAGTTCACCGCCGCACAGTGCACCCGCAATGAGAAGGGCATTCTGGTTCCGCCTCCCCTGCGCTTCGACGTGCTGGAAGAGGTTTCTCGCCGTCTGCCCGGCTTCCCCATCGTTCTGCACGGCTCTTCCTCCGTTCCCCAGAACTACGTGAAGCTGATCAACGAAAACGGCGGCAAGATGCCCGACGCCGTGGGTATCCCCGAGGAGCAGCTGCGTCACGCTGCCGAGCTGTCCGTCTGCAAGATCAACATCGACTCCGATCTGCGTCTGGCCATGACCGGCACCATCCGGGAGTTCTTCAACGCCCATCCCGACAAGTTCGATCCCCGTGAGTACCTGAAGCCCGCCCGTGCCAACATCAAGGAACTGGTTCGTCACAAGCTGGTTGACGTTCTGGGCTGCGCTGGCAAGGCCTAATCGAATACATCCCCAAGGCTCCCGAATTTTTCGGGAGCCTTTTTCATCGCTGCTCCCAGCAGATTGATTGTAAACTATCAGAAATATTTTGGTTGACAATTCGCTGCCGTCATGCTATACTCCGAACGAAAAAGAATTTGGAGGTTTTTTCCATGGAAACGAAGACAAAACTGTCCGTCCGGGATATGGCCTACATTGCGATGTTCGCGGTGATTATGGCGGTGTGCTCCTGGATCTCCGTTCCCTATGTGGTGCCCTTCACCCTGCAAACCTTTGGCGTGTTCCTTGCCGTAGGCGTACTGGGTGGAAAGCGTGGCACGCTGGCGGTGCTCATCTACATTCTGCTGGGCTGTGTGGGCCTGCCGGTATTCGCGGGCTTCAGCGGCGGCATCGGCGTTATTCTCGGCAGCACCGGCGGCTATATCGTGGGCTTCCTGTTTACGGCGCTGGTCATGTGGGCATTGGAAAAAATGCCCGGCAATCGGACTGTGGTGAGCATTCTCTCCATGGTGCTGGGCCTGATCGTGTGCTACGCCTTCGGCACTCTCTGGTTCATGCTGATCTACGCCCGGACCACCGGCCCCGTGGGGCTGTGGACGGCGTTGGGCTGGTGCGTATTCCCCTATATCATCCCGGATCTGGTGAAAATCGCGCTGGCACTGGTGCTTCAGAAGCGACTGCGCGCCGCTATCCGGCTGGCATGAGCGTATACAAAATCCGCGCCCGCCACGGGGTGTGCCTGTATTTCTTTCAAGGCAAGGGCTACAGCGGGGAATTCGTGGAAAACATGGGCAAAATGAAGGCAATTCTGGAGGGAAACCCGGAAATTTCCCTGATGGACAGTCCCGATGATATCTGCGCCGCCTGTCCCAACCGGTTAACGGAAAATTGCGCCGAAAAAGCCTCCCGGTATGACCGGGAGGTTCTGCGGCGTTGCGGACTTTCCGCGGGAGAGCGGCTTCCCTACCGGGAGTTTTCCCGAAAAGTGACCGAAACCATTCTCCGCCCGGGTGTTCGGGCGGAAATCTGCGGCGACTGCCAGTGGAGCAGCCTTTGCCGGTGGGAGGAAACCCCATGACAACAAAAGAGCAGCTTTTGACCCTGCTGGAAGCCCGGCAGGGAAGCTTTGTTTCCGGCGAGGAGCTTGCCGGCGCCTTAAGCCTGTCCCGGGCGGCAGTCTGCAAAGCCATCAAGGCCCTTCGGCAGGAGGGCTGCGCTATTGAGGCAATTACCAACCGGGGCTACCGCCTGTCCCCGGACAGCGACATTTTATCTGCGCAGGGCGTGAAAAAGCATCTGAATCCGAATTTTCAAATCACGGTCAGCCCCAGCGTTGACTCCACCAACACCCTCCTTCGTTCTATGGCGGAGCAAGGCGCACCGGAGGGTACCGTAGTCATCGCCAACGCCCAGACAAAGGGTCGGGGCCGCCGGGGACGCACGTTCTACTCTCCCGGCAATACGGGCATCTATCTGAGCCTGCTGCTGCGCCCAGTGAACGCCGACCCCCGACAGACCGTGACCCTGACGGCGGCAGCGGCGGTGGCCCTGTGTCAGGCAATGGAGGCCGTCAGCGGCGCGGAGCCGCAAATCAAATGGGTCAACGACATTTTTCTGAACGGCAGAAAGGTAAGCGGCATCCTGTCGGAGGCCGCCTTCGGTCTGGAATCCGGCGTACCGGAGTATGTAGTGGTGGGCGTGGGCATCAACGTCTACACCCCGGAGGGCGGCTTTCCGCCGGAGCTGGCGGAGATTGCCGGGGCGCTGTGGGACAGGCCCGTGCCCGGCGGAAAAAACAGGCTGGCTGCGGAATTTCTGAACCGGTTCTGGGCGCTTTACACCGCCTGCGACCCGTCAAGCTTTCTGGAGGATTATCGCCGCCGCAGTCTGGTGGTGGGAAAGGACATCACCGTGATTGCTGGCGGCGCTGAGACCCCGGCCCGCGCCCTCGGCATCGACGACAACTGCCGTCTGCTGGTGCGCTATGAAAACGGTGAAACCGCCGCCCTGTCCTACGGCGAGGTGCGGATTCGGGCTCAACCTTTTTTCTGTTGACTTTTCCCGAATTTCGGCGTATTCTATCCTCGGTGCCGCAATTGCGGCACCGGGCGCTGCACAAAACGGCAGGCGGTTAGCCACACCACCCATAGGTGGGAGGTGATGGTCATGCCCATTACATTGACCTTTCACGTTCTTCACTGGACCGTGACGATCAGAGTAAAAAGCAGAAACCGCCACTCGGCAAAGTGACGGTTTCAAGGCTTCTGTCTTGCAACAATAACTAGTTCGGGCTAACCGCTTGTCGCAGCGCCCTTTCGATGCTCAGTATAGCCCAAAGCGGGCCCTTTGTCAATATTCTTCGGAATTTTTGGTCTTCAAATTTCGTTCATTTTTCTTGACATTTTCCGCCAAGATTTTTATAATATTTCCTATATAGAAAAATGCAGTGAAGGAAAGAGTACTTCGCTTTCCCCGCCTTCCAGAGAGTCCCCTGCTTTGCTGAAAGGGAGACAGGCAGGCGCGAAGGAACATGGCTCCGGAGCAGCGCGGCTGAAGGTTTAGGCCGCGACGGGTCTGCCCGTTACAGCGGAGGATATTACTGGATATCCGTCAATGAGGTTCCGGTTTCCGGAACGAACAGAAGTGGTACCACGGGCGTTTCGCTCGTCTTCTTTTTACAGAAGACGAGCGTTTAATTTTTTGCAGGAGGAGACCAATATGAAAAAGAAAAAATCCCTGAACATTACCCTCGCTATCTTTATCGGACTGGTGCTGGGCATTCTGTTCGGCCTGTTCATGCCGGGACGGTATGAATTTGCCCTGCCCGTGGTGCAGCTGGTCAGCAGCATGTACATGAACGCCCTGCGCATGATGATCTATCCGCTGGTCTTCTGCAGTCTGGTCATCGGCATTCAGGGCATCGGCTCTGTCAGCGCCACCGGTAAGGTGGGTGGGCAGTCCGTACTGTACTTCGTCTCTACCACCCTCATCGCCAGCACACTGGGCCTGTTCCTGCCCCGGCTGCTGGGCCTGGGCAAGGGCGTTTCCATCCAGATGATGGAAGCCACCGTGGAAGCGGCAAAATTCACCAGTCTTCTCGACACCGTGAAGAACCTGATCCCCGCCAATCCCGTGGCATCCTTCGCCAGCGGCGATATGCTGCAGGTACTGGTGTTCGCAGTCATTGTGGGCATCGCCTGCCTGACCCTGGGCAAGGCGGCGGAGCCGGTGGTGAAGCTGTGTGAAGCCTTCCACGCCATCTGCATCAAGGTGGTGGGCTGGGTTATGTACTGCACCCCCGTGGGTGTGTTCTGCTCCATCGCCGCTGTGATGTACGCCAACGGCGTGGAAACCATGCTCGCTCTGGGCGGCGTTCTGGTCGCCATGTACGTCACCTATTTCTTCTACATTCTGCTGGTCTACGGCGGTATCGTCAAATTCCTCGGCAAGTATCCCGTGGGGAAATTCTTCAAGTCCGTCATGCCCGCGGCCCTTACCGCCTTCGGCACCTGCTCCAGCGCCGCCACAATCCCCATCAGCAAGCGCTGCGCCGATGAGATGGGCGTGCCCAACGAGATTTCCTCTCTGGCCCTGCCTTTGGGCGCTACCATCAACATGGACGCCGTGTCCATCATCATGTCCTTCATGATCGTGTTCTTCGCCAACGCCTGCGGCGTGGAGATCACCTTCGGCATGATGCTGGTGATCATGCTGTCCAACACTCTGCTCTCCATCGGCGCCCCTGGCGTCCCCGGCAGCGCCATCGCCTGCTTTGCCGCCCTATCCACCATCGCGGGACTGCCTGCCGGTGTTATGGGTGTGTACATCAGCATCAACACCCTGTGCGACATGGGAGCTACCTGCTGCAACGTGCTGGGTGACATTGCCTGCTCCGTGGCCATGAAGCACACCGTGAAGCTGGATACTGTTCCCGCTGAAGAGGAGCATTAATTCGAAAACCCGAATAACTCCTTAAGTGATGGAAAATCCCGAGGCAGTGTACATACTGCCTCGGGATAATTTTGTACCGGAATAAGAAATTATGCGCGCTCAGCGGCCTCCACAACGTGCTTCATGAGAACGGAGGTAGTGACGGAGCCCACGCCGCCGGGAACGGGGGTGATAGCGTCCACAATAGCTGCCACCTCGTCGAACTTGGCGTCGCCGGCGATGGCGCCCTTGCCGCCCTTGGCGTTGGGCTTATTCTCGTCCCAGTTGATGGACACGTCAATGACCACCTGGCCGGGCCGGACATAGTCAGCAGTCAGAGAGTTCAGCACACCGGCAGCGGAGACGATGATGTCAGCGCCCTTGCAGATTTCAGCGGTGTTGACGGTCTTGGTGTGGCAAACGGTGACGGTGGCATTCTTGCCCATGAGCATCATAGCGGCAGGCTTGCCCACCACCAGGCTGCGGCCGATGACGACAGCGTTCTTGCCCTTGCAGTCAATGCCGTAGTAGTCCAGAATCTCCATGCAGGCGGAGGGGGTGCAGGGGGCGAAGCCCAGATCGCCCAGGCCCTCAAAGACGCCGGCGTTGGACAGGTGGGTCATGCAGTCCACATCCTTCTGGGGAGCCAGACGGTTGCAGATTTCGTTCTGGTCGGCCTTCAGGTGCTTGGGCAGGGGCCGGAACATCAGAACGCCGTGGATGGAGTCGTCGGCGTTGACCTGATCGATAACAGCCAGCACGTCCTCCTTGGTGGCGTCGGCAGGCAGCTCGAACTTCTTGACCTCCACGCCCACCAGCTCAGCCCGCTTGGTAGCGCCCTTCTCGTAGGACAGGTCGGAGGGGTCAGCACCCACGCGGATGATGCCCAGGGTGGGGACGATGCCCTTCTCCCGCAGAGCGGCGGTACGGGTCTGCAGATTGGCGTTCAGGGCATCGGTGACTTCCTTGCCCAGCAGTAATTTAGCCATGTAACATTTCTCCTTACTTTATCAAATCTAAACGGTAAACTCTTTGAGTCGGTCGCGTTACCGAGCAGTGCCCAATGGTGTAACGACTACAAACAAGTCGGTAACGCATTGGCCGTCCGCCCTGCGGACCGCATTGCCAGCGGCGGCTCGCCGCTTACTGACCAAAGCCGGCTTTGACTTCGTTGAAAATTTCGTCTGCCAGCTGGCAGTACTTGCTCAGCATCAGATTTGCCTGACGGTTCAGCTCCTCGGCAACCTCGCGGTTCTTGAGGGACTTGGTGTTGATGAACACGTTTAGGGAAGCAGCCTGAAGGGCGGCCTTGCAGCACACCGCGCCGCAGCCGGCATCAGAGACAGCCAGCCGGGAGCCCTTGGCGGCAAAGACGGCAACACAGTCAATGGCTTCGCAGCACAGCTCCATGATGTGCATGGGCACCTTGCAGGCGGTAATGGTGGCCTCTTCCAGAATCTTATCCCGGTTGGGGTCGTCCTTGGGAATGCCATAGGCCTTGGACAGGGGGACAAAGCCCTTGTCGTCCTCCTCCACCTGATTCAGCAGCTCGGTCTGGAGGGCGTCGCACTTGGCCTTCAGGGCGATAATTTCCGCTTCCACGTCGGCGTATTTCTTCTTGCCCACGGTCAGAGAGCCGACCATGTTGCCCAGGGCGGTGCCGATGGCGCCCACCAGAGCGGCAGCGCCGCCGCCGCCGGGCGCGGGGGCGTTGGATGCCAGCACCTCAACAAAGGTGCGGCAGGATTCCATTGTCATATCCATATGAAAGATTCTCCTAAAACTAATTATGTAGGGCGGGGTCATGACCACGAAAAGGTTTCAACTTTGGAAAAAGCACAGGCGAGGGGTCGCCTGTGCTTTTTGTGTTAAGTAGCGATTAGAACAGGCCGGTGATCTTGCCGGTCTCGTCCACGTCGATGCGCTCGGCAGCGGGAACCTTGGGCAGGCCGGGCATGGTCATGATTTCGCCGGTCAGAGCAACCAGGAAGCCAGCACCGGCGGAAACCTTCACGTTGCGAACGGTGATGGTGAAGCCGCGGGGTGCGCCCAGCTTGGTCTGATCGTCGGAGAAGGAATACTGGGTCTTGGCCATGCAGATGGGCATATGATCGTAGCCCAGCTCGGTCAGGGTCTTGATCTGCTTCTCGGCATTGGCGGTGAAGTTCACGCCGTCAGCGTGGTAAATCTTCTTGGCAATGGCCTCGATCTTCTCCTTGATGGAGCAGTCCAGCTCGTAGGAGAAGGTGAAGTCGTTGGGCTGTTCGCACAGACGGATGACTTCCTTCGCCAGCTCGATGCCGCCTTCGCCGCCCTTGCCCCAAACCTCGGACAGAGCCACATTGACGCCCAGAGCCTTGCACTTCTCTTCAATCAGCTTCAGCTCGGCCTCGGTGTCGGTGGGGAAGCGGTTGATAGCCACCACGCAGGGCAGCTTGTAGACGGTGGTGATGTTCTCAACGTGCTGCAGCAGGTTGGGCAGACCCTTCTCCAGAGCCTCCAGGTTCTCCTTGCCGGTCTCGGCCTTGGGCACGCCGCCGTTGTACTTGAGGGCACGGGCGGTAGCGACCAGAACCACGCAGGAGGGCTTCAGGCCAGCCATGCGGCACTTGATGTCCAGGAACTTCTCAGCACCCAGGTCAGCGCCGAAGCCGGCCTCGGTGATGGCGTAGTCGCCCAGCTTCAGAGCAATCTTGGTAGCGGTAACGGAGTTGCAGCCGTGGGCGATGTTGGCGAAGGGGCCGCCGTGAACGAAGGCGGGGGTGTGCTCCAGAGTCTGAACCAGGTTGGGCTTCAGAGCGTCCTTCAGCAGAGCCGCCATAGCGCCCTGTGCGTTCAGGTCACCGGCGGTAACGGGCTTGCCGGCATAGGTGTAGCCAACCACCAGACGGGAAAGACGGTTCTTCAGGTCGGTGATGTCGGAGGCCAGGCACAGAACTGCCATGATCTCGGAAGCCACGGTAATGTCGTAGCCGTCCTCACGGGGAGTGCCGTTGACCTTGCCGCCCAGACCGTCGACGACGAAGCGGAGCTGACGGTCGTTCATATCAACGCAGCGGCGCCAGGTGATCTGACGGGGGTCAATGCCCAGAGCGTTACCCTGATAGATATGGTTGTCGAGCATCGCAGCCAGCAGGTTGTTGGCAGCGCCGATGGCATGGAAGTCACCGGTGAAGTGCAGGTTGATGTCCTCCATGGGGACGACCTGAGCGTAGCCGCCGCCGGCAGCGCCGCCCTTGACGCCGAACACGGGGCCCAGAGAAGGCTCACGCAGGGCGACCATGACGTTCTTGCCCAGCTTGCGCATACCGTCAGCCAGACCGACGGTGGTCGTGGTCTTGCCCTCACCGGCGGGGGTGGGGTTGATGGCGGTGACCAGAACCAGCTTGCCGTTGGGCTTGTCAGCCATATCCTTCAGGATGTTGTAGTCAACCTTGGCCTTGTAGTTGCCGTACTGCTCCAGATACTTCTCATCCACGCCCGCGATCTTGGCGATCTCGCGAATGTGCAGCATCTCGGTTTCCTGTGCGATTTCGATGTCAGATTTGAATCCCATGTTAATGCACTCCTTGTAATATGTTGGTGCCTACCGTTTTGTGAGGATCGGCCCATACAGGATGGATGCAGCTGCCGTTGAAGTGGCTCACCGCATATTTATTCGGTACTTAAGTACCGAAATAAGAATACCACTCTTTCCAGCGCTTGTCAATATGTATCCTCGATTTTCTTTGTAAAATTTCCATGATTTCTGTGGATAGGAGATAAATTGTCCCCGCCTGTTCCGTCAGTTTTTATGGATTTGAAACAGAATTTCCACGTCATCCGTCTGATCTGTGGAAATCGTCAGTTTTGCCTGTCCAGCCCGGCCCACGGTGCGCAGATACGTGCCGGTCATGCCGCCCTCGGCGGTCACCACCGCAGGGCCGACAAGCTTTGCGTCCCCCTCCAGCGCCAGACGCACGGGCAGCTGGGCATAGGGCGCGGGATTGCCGTTTTCATCCAGAATCCGGATACGGACGGAGGCCATGTCGTAGGTATCCCCCTCCGTCAGGCGGACGCTGCTGGGGGTCACCTCCAGATGGAGACGGGCGCTGGGGCCGAGGGTGCAGCTTGCCACCACTTCCCCGTCCTTCACCGCCATCAGGCGCCAGAGTGTGGCCTCGCCGCCCCAGTTGCTTACATATTTTTCGTAAAGCTTCACGGCGTCGGCGTATTTCATGCTGTATTTCACCATGACGTAACCCATTTTTGCCGCTTCCGCCGGGGGCAGGTTCGCGATACCGTATTTCCGCACCGCCAGCAGGCAGGCGCTCACCTGCTCCGCCTTCTTTTTATCGAAACCCTCCTGGGTTTCCAGCAAGGACCCGATGGTATCGTCGATCACCATGGGGCTGTGGGGAAGGGCCGCCCAGCGCTCGCCCACCAGCCGGGTGACGAAGGTGCCGTTTTTATAGACATTCACGGAATCGGCATTGGTGAACACCAGAATATCCCCAATCTGTCCGCCGGGGTAGTCGCCGATGTCCATGGTGGTGCCCACCGCCAGCACCGGCCTGTCCTCGCCCTGACTGGCATAGGCGAAGGCTGCCAGCTTGGGATTCCGAAAGGCGTCCATAACCCCGTGGTAGCACACCCGGTCGCCGGAGCCGAAGTCCCGGTGGGTGGGGTAGTCGAACATACACCAGCCGAAGCAGCCCGCGTGCTCCCCGTCCGCCATGGCGTCATTCAGCACCTGTATATGCCGCCGGGCCTGCTCCTGACGGAGCTGCCAGGGGTCGAAGGATTTTGTCGGGAACATATGCCCGGTGTGTTCGGAAATCAGCAGGGGTTTCTCCCCGGTGACTGCCTTTTTGGGCTTGCAGCCGGGGTTAGACCCGGTGTGGGAAAAGTCATTGTAGGCGTACACGTCCTCCAGCGGGCTGCTCTTTTCCAGGTACCGGACACCGGAGGTGGGACGGCTGGGGTCCAGGGCGTGGGCAATGCCGTTTGTCATGCGGTACAGCTCGTCATCGTCCTGGCTTTCGTTGATGCGTACGCCCCACAGGACAATGCTGGGATGATTCCTGTATTGCAGAACCATCTCTTTTGTGTTCTCCATGGCCTGTTTTTTCCAGTCGGAGCCGCCGATGTGCTGCCAGCCCGGAATTTCCGTAAACACCAGCAGGCCAAGGCGGTCGCACTCGTCCAGAAAGAAGTGACTCTGGGGATAGTGGGAGGTACGCACCGCGTTGCAGGCCAGCTCCTCCTTCAAAATCCGGACGTCTTCCCGCTGAAGACTCTCCGGGGCGGCATAGCCCACATAGGGCCAGCACTGGTGCCGGTTCAACCCCCGCAGAAAGGTCTTTTTCCCGTTGAGGAAGAAGCCGTCGTTTCGGAACTCCACCACCCGGAAGCCCACCTTCTGCTCCTTCACGTCCATAACTCTGCCGATTTTCAGCAGGGTCACCCGGCAGGTGTAGAGGACGGGGTGCTTCGTGTCCCAGGGCTTGACGCCGTGGCACTGAATGGTGATGACGCCGTCGGTGGTGAAGGCCTTGCGAATCAGCACCCGTTCCCCCTTCAGCAGCTCCACCAGCAGCAGACACCCGTGGGCGTCATGGAGGGTGGGGCGGATTTTCAGCGTGGTCAGGGTCGGCGTGGTAATAAACAGGTCTTCTATGTAGCTTTTTTCCCGCACATCCAGCCAGACCTCCCGGTATAGGCCGCCGTAGGTCAGGTAGTCAATGACGTGACCGAAGGGCGGGATTTCCGGATTCTCGGTGGTGTCCAGCCGGACGCATAGCAGGTTCTCCCCGCCTAAGGTTACCGCGTTGGTAATCTCCACCCGGAAGCCGGTATAGCCGCAGCGGTGCTGAATCAGCTCCCGGCCGTTTATGGAAACCGCGGCAATATGGGCGGCACCGTCAAATTGCAGAAAAAGGTGCTTTCCCGCCAGCTCCTTCCCCAAATTCAGCTTTCTGCGGTAGCCGCAGATGCCCTGATAGTGTTCGTGGTTGGCATAGTGGAGCGGCATTTCCGCCACCGTGTGGGGCAGGCGGACGACGTTCCCCTCCCCTTCTCCCAGAGCGAAGCCATCGAACCACTCCGGTGTAAATTCCCATTCATTGCAAAGACTGAGCATAGTAACAGCCCCCTATTTTTCAGACAATCGTAGGGCGTGGTCATGACCCCGCCGACCCAGTCGGATGATTGCAGGGCAAAAGCGGCGTACAGGATATATTTCCGAAAAAATGACGCCCATTACAGGAGGCCGGTGCGTCGGCGGCGTCATGACTCCGCCCTACGAATGCTCTTATTATACTCCACCGCAAAGCACAGTACAAGCACGAAAAAAGCCTGCCCTCGCAGGCAGGCTTTTTGAGAATCAGGTAATCCGCACGGCGGCGACTACCAGACGTCCATTGTCCAGCGTATACTCGCAGGTGGACAGGCAGATCAGCTTATCGCCGTAGACGGGCGTGATGCCGGTGTCGTAAAAGGACAGCTTCTTGCAGGTGGACACGAAGTCATTGAACTCCTTCTCATTGGCGGCATCCACGAACTTGTGGTAGCTGAAGCCCTCGCCCACATTGGCGGAGGTCTTGAACACCGCGAAAATCTTGTAGGTGTGGTACTCGTTCAGGGTGTCGAAGAAGATCAGATTGTTCTTATCCCAGGCGTCCTTGCTGGTGTAGGCGTTCAGGCCGGCAAACATACTGCCGTCCGCCATGTGGTGGCCGAACAGGGTAATGTTGTCACTGGGCTTGTTAATGTCCGCCTCGCCCCAGGCGTAGATGCTGCCCCGCTTGCTTTCCTTCTTGTCAAAATCCCGGTACAGGTAGTAGTTGGGGTCGTCGGGAGTCTGAAGGACGGGATAGTTGATCTTGGTGCCCTCCATCTTGATCCAGCCAACGGTGTCGTTGTTCTGTTCATAGATGTCCTTATAGCCGGGGAGCATACCCGGTTCCGTGGTTTCCTTCGGCTCAGTTTCCGCGGTGGTGCCTTCTGTTGTTGCCTCCGTGGTTGTCTCGGTCTGGGCCTCGGAAACCACCTGAGAAAGCTCGTCCATCCGGTCTGCCTGTTTCTTGCCGTCAAGCAAATAATTACCAACCATAAAGGCACTGATGCCGAAAGCAGCCACAAGCAGGAGGACCGTTACTGTAAAGAGTGTTTTTTTCATAGAGTACCTCCATTCCTCATTATTCTTGTATTATAGTATAGAAACCCCCGGCAGTCAAGCCGCCAAACCTTTAAGAAATTCTTATCATATGTCAGTTCATGTAATACATCCCGAGGCAGTCCCGCATGTCATAGTAATTGGGCAGCCGCCGCCAGCCGCCGCCGACGGTAGCGTCGCCGTTGAGAACCACGCGGGTATTGGGCAGAGCCTGGGTGCACTGCCATGCCGCGCTGCCGCTGCAGAAAATCATGTACAGGTTCTTCAGCCAGGTCATTTTCGTAATGGGCGTGATGTCGCAGAAGGTCTTGCCGATGTTCAGGTCCTCCAGGGCGGTGCAGTCCACCAGCGGCGAATAATCCCGGATGCAGCTGTGATCCAGCTCCAGCCAGATGAGGTTCTTGCAGCTGCGGATCGGCTCGATATACTGAACCTCCGTCCAGGCGAGAATCAGATACTTAAGATTGGGCATGAATTCCACAAAGCTGATGTCCGTCAGGGTCATGTGGCCCACGTCGAGACACACCATATCCTCGCAGTAGCGCAGATTATAGGCATAGTCGTCGAACAGCCGGCCCACGCCGAAGTGGTTGGGCATGAAGTTGTCCTTGTCCGTCCGCAGGGCGATGCTGGGGCCTAAGCGGACCGTCCAGACCACCTTGTACTTGTCCCGAACCCGGTCCCGATAGGCCGCCATATCCTCATTTTCAATGTCACAGGCCACAACCTTGGCCTTGCTGTTGCCCCAATCCGGATTGTCCTTGCCGCACAGGCCGAAAATCACCTTTTCCGCGTTCGGCAGATATTCCATCTGCGCTTCCACCTGGGCAATATCCGTCACCACGGTCTGGGACAGATCCACCTCGGTATCCGTGCTCTGGAACACACCGTCTCCGATGTGCACCTCCCAGCTGATGTCCACGTCCGGATAGGCTTCCGAAAGCGCCGTCAGCGCCGCCGGGTCTGCCGCCGGGTCCACCATGTGCAGCTTCTTCAGATTCGGCAGGCTGCCCAGCAGGGGAAGATCGGCGTCGGTAATCCTCTCCGCCGTCAGCTCCTGAACATCCTGTTCCACCAGATTGTCGCCCAGACGCAGACGGAAGGTCAGGCCATTGTCCTGACAGTACCGGCTCAGTGCCGAAAAATCCTGAGGCTCGCCCCCGCCGTCGGCTATCACCGTGCGCAGCTCCGTCAGGAAGGGCAGCAGCTTCAGATTCTCCGGGCTGCCTGTACGCAGCTCCACCGTATCGGTATCCGCCGGATACTCGGTGCCGTCCAGCGTCACCCGGCTGGAAACCGTCACATTTGGGTACACTTCCCGCAGGCGCAGCAGACTGTCATAGTCCCGGCAGTTCTCCGCGTGAACCGTTTCCAGCTGGGGGAAGCAGGCCAGCGCATTGACATCCTCTTCCGTCAGGGTGTCCACCGTGATGACCGTGGTATCACTGGACAGCTTTTCGCCCTGAAAGGGCACGTCCCAGAGAATTTTGCATCCCGGCAGCTTCTGCCGCAGAGCCTCGTAATGGTCAATACTGATATCCTGCCCCCGCAGGTCCATACTCACGGCATTCTTTGGATAAAGCTGGAAATCGATGAGATAATTGTCATGCAGGATCAGGGCGGTTCCTCCGGCGGCAGCCAGCAAGACCGCCAGCGCCAGAAGAGTCGCCAAAAGCGCCGTTTTTCCGCGCATAATTCGTTCCTCCCGGATATTCAGGCAGGGACTTCCCTGCCAATACTTTCCTTTATTATGCGGTGGTTTTTCCCATAAGTCAAGGGTGAAATGTCCCAATGGTGCTAATACTTGCGAAACCGGGCATTCTGGTATATAATGGGCATACAAGATTGGAGGAACACAAATGGATTTTAAGGTATTGGCGGTAGGCGACGTGGTGGGAAATCCGGGACTTGACCGGGTACGCCGCCGCCTGCGGCAGCTGAAACGGGACACCGGCGCGGATTTTACCGTGGTCAACGGAGAAAACGCCGCGGTGGTGGGCCTGCTTCCCCATCAGGCGGAGGACATTCTGGACGCCGGGGCGGATGTGATTACCATGGGCAACCACACCTGGGGCAAGCGGGAAATTGTGGACTACATGGAGGACTGCCCCCGGATTCTGCGGCCCGCCAACTACGCCCCCCAGGTGCCGGGACGGGGCTGGCAGGTATTTGACACCAAGGCCGGGCCGGTTGCGGTCATTGATCTCATCGGGCGGTGCAATATGGACTACGGCCCGGACAACCCCTTTTTATTGATTGAGAAAATTCTGAGAGAACTGGACGTGAAAATCATTCTTGTGGAAATTCACGCCGAGGCCACCTCGGAAAAGCTGGCTATGGGCTACCTGCTGGACGGACGGGTCAGCGCCGTCTGGGGCACCCACACCCATGTGCCCACGGCGGATGCCCGGATTTTGCCCAAGGGCACGGGCTATGTCACCGACCTTGGCATGACCGGCCCGAGGGATTCGATTTTGGGCATCCGGCCGGAGCTGTCCATTGCCAAATTTCGCGGGGACCTGACCGAGCGCTACCGCTGGGCGGAAGGCCCGACAAAAATGGAGGCGGTGCTGTTCACCATTGACAGCGCCACCGGACTGTGCCGCAAGGCGGAAAGAGTGGACGAATGGGACTGAAAATCTTACACAGCGCCGACTGGCATCTGGACTCCCCCTTTGGGGGCTTTTCCGAACCCCAGCGGCAGCTTTTGCGGGAGCAGCAGAAACTGCTCCCCGGGAAAATCGCCGACCTGTGCCGGCGGGAAAACTGCGACCTTGTGCTGCTGGCAGGCGACCTTTTTGACGGACAGCCAAACCGGGACACCGTTGACATCCTGAAGGAAGCGCTGGCCCGGTGCGGCGCGCCGGTGCTGATTGCCCCGGGCAATCACGACTTCTGCTCACCAAACAGCCCATGGCTGGCGGAAACCTGGCCCGAAAATGTGCGGATTTTCACCGGCGCGTTGGAATCCGTAGTTCTGGAAGATCTTTCCTGCCGGGTCTACGGCGCGGGCTTCCGGAGTATGGACTGCCCTCCCCTGCTGGAAGGTTTTCATGCCGAGGGCAGCGAAACCTATCAGATCGCCGTCCTTCACGGCGACCCCACCCAGCGGGAATCCCCCTACAACCCCATCACCGCCGCTCAGGTCAAGGCGTCGGGCCTACAATATCTGGCGCTGGGCCACATCCACAAAGCGGGAGCCTTCCGCGCGGGGAGCACCCTGTGCGTCTGGCCCGGCTGCCCCATGGGCCGGGGCTGGGACGAGACCGGGGACAAGGGCGTGTGCATCGTGACGCTGGAGGAGGAAGCCAAGGTACAGACCGTGAGTCTGGACACCGTCCGGTTCTTTGATTTGGAAGCGGACGCGGGCGCCGACCCGGTGGCCGCGCTGGAAAGCCTGCTTCCGCCTCAGGGAAGCCGGGATTTTTACCGCATTGCCCTCACCGGCAACGCGGATGTGGATATCAAGTCGATTTGCAGGGAATTCCCGGATTTTCCCAATCTTTTTTTGCTTGACAAAACAGAGCCGCCCATCGACCTGTGGGAGAACACGGACTCCGATACGCTGGAAGGGATGTACTTCCAGCTGCTCCGCCGCGCTATGGAGGAACAGCCGGAAAATGCCCGGCAAATCCAACTGGCGGCGGAGATTTCCAGAAAGCTTCTGGACGGAAGGGAGGTCAAAGTGTGAGAATCTACAAAATGACCGCCACCTTCGGCAAGCTGGAGCATGAGACTTTGACGCTGGAACCGGGGCTGAACATCATCACCGCCCCCAACGAGTGGGGCAAGAGCACCTGGTGCGCCTTTCTGATGGCCATGCTCTACGGGCTGGACACCCGGGCCAAAACCACCAAAACCGCTCTCGCCGACAAGGAGCGCTACCAGCCCTGGTCGGGAAGCCCCATGTCCGGACGCATTGACCTAAACTGGAACGGACGGGACATCACCATTGAGCGCACCACCCGCCGCCGGGTGCCGCTGGGGGAATTCAAAGCCTACGAAACCGAATCCGGCCTGCCGGTGGAGGAGCTGACGGCAGCGAACTGCGGCCCCATGCTTCTGGGCGTGGAGCAGACCGTGTTCCGCCGGGCGGGGTTCATCCGCTTTTCCGACCTGCCGGTGACACAGGATGAGGCCCTGCGCCGCCGTCTCAACGCCCTCGTCACCACCGGAGACGACAGCGGCGCGGCAGACCGGCTGGCGGCCAGCCTGAAGGATTTGAAAAACCGGTGCCGCTACAACCGCACGGGACTGCTCCCCCAGGCGGAGGCCCAACGGGCCAGTCTGGAAGAAAAGCTGGACGAACTGGAAACCCTGAACACCCAGTGCCAGAAGCTGAAAATGCGCATTGACGAGGTCAAGGACTGGCTGCGGCAGCTTTATAACCACCAGCAGGCGCTGGCCTACGCCAAGATGGAATCCGGCCTGTCCCAGATTGCGCAGTCCCGGGAAGCCGTGGAGGAAACCGAGCAGTCCCTCCGGGCGCTGGAAGAAACCTGTGCCGCCCTGCCCCCGCAGGCGGAGGTGGAAAGCAAGGTGCGGGAGCTGCGCTCCTTCCGGGACCAGTGGAACGCCCTGCGCGCCGAGCAGCAGCAGGCCCCCGCGGAGCCCCAGAAGCCGGAGCTGCCCAACCCCTTCACCGGGTTAAGTGCGGAAAGTGCCCGGGCCATGGCCCGGGCGGGCGCGAAGGAACTGACAGAGCTTTCCGGGTCCCGGCTGTCTCTGATACTCATGATCGTGGGCGCCATCGGCCTGCTGGCAGCGGGAGGGCTTGCCCATCTGACGGCCTACCTGTTCGCCGCCATCGCCGGGGCCGTGGGTCTGCTGGCCCTTGTGTGGGGCGTGGTTGACCGGGTGTCCACCCGCAAAAAGATCCTCGCCATCGTGGAAAAGTACGGCACCGCCGACTGGAAACGCTGGACAGCGCCCATCGCGGCCTATGAGCAGGCCATGCTTACCTACGCGGAGGATTTGAAAGCCTATCAGGAAATTTCCAGCGATCTGGAGGTCCGGCTGATGGTGGCCCGCAAGAAGCGGGACTCCCTGTGCGGCCTGCAGGAGCCGGAGGAGGTGCTGGACTTCTGGCTGGACGCCCAGCGCCAATGGGAGCAGTATGACCGGGCACAGGCCGAGGCAATTACGGCAAAGCGGCATTTTGAAGCTCTGAACGCCATGGTAAAGCCTGTGGAAAAGCCCACAGCCCCGGACAATCTGACCCAGAACGAGGCCCAGACCGCCCAGCTGCTGGCCGAGTGCGCCGCAGAGCAGCAGCGGCTTCAAAACCGCTTGGGCCAGTATCAGGGCCGGATGGAAATTATCGGCAGCGCTGAGGACCTGCGCCTGCAGCACAAGCGCCTGTCCGACCGGATTGCCCGACTGGAGGACACCTACACCGCCCTGACCATCGCCCAGGAGACGTTACAGCAGGCCCGGTCTGAATTGCAGCGGCGGTTCGCCCCCCGGATCACCCAGCGGGCACAGGAGCTGCTTGCGGCCATGACGGACGGCCGCTACCGGAGCCTGACCATGGGGGAGGATTTCTCTCTCCGGGCAGCCGCCGGGCAGGAGGATGTGCTGTGCGACGCCATCTGGCGCAGCGACGGCACCATCGACCAGCTGTATCTGGCCCTCCGTCTGGCAGTCGCCGAGGAGCTGACCCCTGAGGCCCCGCTGGTGCTGGACGACGCGCTGGTGCGTTTTGACGACAAACGTATGGCGGCGGCGCTGGGCATTCTGCGAGAAATGGCAAAGGACAAGCAGGTCATCTGCTTTACCTGCCAGGACCGGGAATCGGAAGTATCATAAATGACCAGAGCCGGAACGAAATGATATGCTCCCTCTATGCAAGACAGTGACATAAAACACTGTCATCATGGAGGGAGCATTTTGTATCTTACCCAATGTTCTTATAATAGGTGGAATAGGCCTCGAATTCCCGGCTTAAAAGTTCATTGGTCTTTTTATCGTACTTGCACTTGAAGCTCCTCGCATAGACCGCCAGACTGTCCTCCCCGGAGGTGGTCTCCATCTTCACATAGTAGTCCTTTTCATCCGTGCCCAGCAGCTTCATCTTGACATACCCGTCACTGACCTCCGCCAGAATTTTCACCGGGAAATGATACTGGTTTCGGAACTGGAAATCTGTGGTCAGATAGTTCACCGTAGCGTCCAGTCCCGGCGGTACATAGGTCACCTTAGCCCCGTGGCAGGCTCGGAACACCACCTCCAGATCCGCCAGCAGCACACAGTTGTACAGAGTCGTCGACCCCTGACACACACCGCCGCCGATGGAATCCACCAGCCGGTTGCCGGAGTAGGCCGGGGCAGGCAGATAGCCCTTCTCCGCCGTCCGCTCTCCCACTACCTCGTTGTAGGAGAAGGTCTCCCCGGGTTGGACGATATGTCCGTTCAGTGCCTGACACAAAAGCCGCAGATTGTTGTTGCGATTCTCGTTGGTGTTGTGCTTTGTCTCATATTCGCCCAAAACATCCTGAAACAGGGCGTCCTCGCCAATCACATCCGGGGCGGTGTAAGTCAGCGGCAGGTCAACCGTCTGTCCGTATTCCGCCGCCGCAAGAGCCGCTTTCAGTGCCTCTAAATCCACAGACTGCCCATAGGTTCCGGGCTTCACGCCGCCGGTGGTCAAATCCGGAGAGTCATTCACCGGTTCGATATACACTTCCTTGTACAGGCTTTCAGCGTCAGGCATCTGTGGAATCCGTTCCGGCTTCACTACGGAAGCAATGAGATCCCCATTTCGGGAAACCGGGTGGGAAAAGGAATCCAGAATCGCGTCCAGCACGCCGTCCACGTTCAGATGGGCCTCCGGCAGGCCCATCCCCACCACCAGCCTTTGGCCCGGAGCGGTTGGATCAAAGCGGTCGGTTTGCAGTGCCGGTGGGGTTCCCTCAAGATGCCACTCCGTTTCCCGATAGGTGGTGTCATACTTTGCGGCATATTCCGTCAGTCTTGCGCGGATGGCCGCTTCATTTGCCCGCAAATAGGGGCGCAGGGAAATGTCGCCGCCCCGTTTCCGGGCAGCCCGCAGCGCACCGCCAAAGTCAATTTTCACACCGCAGTCCCCGGGAGTAAACGTCAGCTCCTCCTCCGGCAGGGATACCCGAAGGGTCTGAGGATAGAGCGTATTTGCTTCCGCTCGTGCCTTCCAGTAGGGCAGCCCGGATAGGCTGACCCCGTCCAGTGCTGCGCCCTGCGGCATGGGCAGACACAGATACAGCGCGATGACTGTCATCAGGACCAGCAGACACACCGCCCCGAGGAGCAGCAACCGTTTGCGGCGAAGCTTCAAAAAAAATGTGCGGATTGGCATGGTTTTTCCTCCGTTTTTATAGCCCGGCATATTCCGGGTGACATTCCACCTGCCGGCGCACCCAGCGGCTGTTCAGATTGTGGAAGGGCGCCGGGCCTTCCAGCTCGCAGTCGTCAATGGTCATGTCCGCCCGGATGGCGCTGTCATAGATGGAATGTCCCAGAAAAGGAACGGGTATCCGGGCCGGGGCCGTGAGGAAGCAGGCGTGGTACTGCACCTCCGCCGCAAAGCTGGGGAAGGACACATCGGCGGTGTAGGTTGCCAGAATTGCCAGTTTTTCAAAGGGGTTCAGGTGCCCGGCATCCCGGATGAAAATGGATTGGTGGTCGCAGACGGTACAGCCGGCGCGGGCGTTGTTTTCCTCGATAAACCTCGGTAGGCGGCTTTCTTTTTTCGCTTTTTTGTAGGCATCCGGCACTGGAACACTGCCATCTTCCGCCAGAGACGCAATTTTTCGCACATATTCTTCCGCAATGAGATAAGCGCCCGCAGTCTCCGTTTTCTCAAAATAGCGCTTCAGCGCGGGGTGATGGCTCTGGCCCCGGAGGGATACCACCCGGTTGATCTCCCGGTTCATGGCGGCCCGGTTTTCCATCGTCGGCTCCTCGAGACACCGGGTCAGAATTTCCGGTCGAAAGGCAATGAAACTCACCGTCACACCGGGGGTATCCCCATCGCCGATGCGCCCTTCCTCCTTGTCGTGCTCCTGCTCCCGCAGCTTCACCAGAGAGTAAATCCAGCATCCGTCCTCAATGGCGTAGAGGTACCAGTCATCAAAAAACAGGCCGCACTCCCGGGCTTCCCCCCGGTCGTTGGGGAAGGTTCGGATATTCTTTTCCAGCAGGATGTCCGCGATAGATTTGCGGGTCATCCAGAAGCCGTCGTCCGTGTGAACGGCTGGCAGGCCCAGCTCCCGAAACCGGGGCGGCAGATTTTCATCGCTCATAATGTCTCTCCACTTTCTCTTAAATGCAAAATGCAGAATGATGAATGCAGAATTGCGATATTTCCTTCGGAAATGATTTTCAATCCGTCCGCAAAGCGGACACCTTCCTTTTGCATTTTTCATTTTGCATTCTGCATTTCTTTCCTCTACCATATCCCTTTTCCGTCCAAATGTCAACACAAAGAAGCGGCCCCGCTTTCTTTCGCGGGGCCGCAGTGGGTATGGAATTACTCGTGGTGGCTGGTGTGCAGCAGCTCGTGGGTCTTGTCCTTGAAGGGACCGTTGTAGAACACGTCCATCAGGGGGTTCTCATGGGGCTTCTTGATGACCATGTCGCTGTCGGCGTTGTACAGGCCCTGACGGCGGGTCTCCACACGGGTGGCCTTGGTGCCGTAGATGGGCTGACCGCCGCCCATGACACAGCCGCCGGGGCAGGCCATGACCTCGATGAAGTGGTAGTTCTTCTCGCCGGATCTGACGGATTCCAGCACCTTCTTTGCGTTGGCCAGACCAGAGGCCACGCAGATGTTCACGTCGATTCCCTTGTAGGGCACGGTGAATTCCCGGATGCCCTCCTTGCCCCGGACGCCGCAGTCGGCAATCGCGTCCAGAGAGGGGGTGTCCTCTCCGTCGGACAGACGGCGCAGAACCGCCTCGGTCACACCGCCGGTGGTGCCGAAGATCACGCCGCCGCCGGAGCCCATTCCGAAGGGCATATCGCAGGCTTCGCTGGGCAGGGACTCAAAGTTGACACCGTGGGCGTCGATCATGCGGATCAGCTCGGTGGTGGTGAGCACCAGATCGGTGTCCTGCTCGCCGTAGGTGCGGTAGTCCGGGCGGCGGGCTTCCAGCTTCTTGGCGGTGCAGGGCATAATGGAAACTACAACGGTCTTCTTGCCCTTGGCGTTCTTTTCGTCCCGGTAGTATTCCTTCAGAACGGCGGAGAACATACCCTGGGGAGACCGGCAGGTGGAAATATTGGGCTTGAATTCGGGGAATTCATTCTCCACGAACTTGACCCAGGCGGGACAGCAAGAGGTGAGCAGCGGCAGGGTGCCGCCATTGGCAACACGATCCAGGAACTCGGCGGACTCCTCCATGATGGTCAGGTCAGCGGAGTAGATGGTGTCGTAGACCTCGTCGAAGCCCATGCGGTGCAGGGCCGCCACGATCTTGCCGATGGAGTTCTCGCCCTTGGGTAGGCCGAAAGCCTCGCTGACCGCCACACGGACGGCGGGGGCGATCTGGGCAACCACCCGGGTGTTCTTGTCACCCAGCGCCTGCCAGACCTCGGTCATGTTGTGGTGGATGGTCAGTGCACCAGTGGGACAGACCACCCGGCACTGGCCGCAGCCGACACAGTTGGTGTCGCCCATCAGCCGGTTGAAGGCGGGGGTGACGACGGCATCGGTGCCCCGGTGGGCAAAGCCCAGCACGCCGATGCCCTGCAATTCGGAGCAGGCCCGGACGCAGTTGCCGCACAGGACGCACTTGTTGGGATCCCGGACGATGGAGGGGGAGGAGAAGTCCACAGGCTGCTCCTCCCGGTGGTTCTCGAACCGAACCTGATTGATTCCCAGCTGATAGGCCAGCTTCTGCAGCTTGCACTTGCCGTGCTTATCGCAGGTGGTGCAGTCCCGGCAGTGGGCCGCCAGCAGCAGCTCCACGATGAGCTTGCGGTGCTTGCGCAGCCGCTCGGTGTGGGTGTAGATCACCATGCCGTCCCGGGGCTCCTCGGAGCAGGAGGCGAAGCAACGGCCCCGGTCGTCCTCCACCGTACACAGACGGCAGGCGCCGAACACGCTAAGCTCCGGCTGGTAGCACAGGGTGGGGACCTCGATACCCGCGTTGCGGATGATGGTCAGGACATTTTTTTCATTGGTAAATTCGTACTTTTTACCGTTAATCGTGATAGTTCCCATGGTTTCCCCTCCTTATGCTTCCACATAGATGGCATCGAAGGCGCAGTTCTCCTTACAGGCGCCGCACTTGATGCACTTGTTGGAATCGATGGTGTAGGGCTTCTTGACCACGCCGGAGATGGCGTTGACGGGACAGTTCCGGGCGCACTTGGAGCAGCCCTTACAGAATTCGGGATTGATGACATAGCGGCGCAGAGCGGTGCACTGCTTGGCCCGGCACTTCTTGTCCACGATGTGCTCAATGTACTCGTCCCGGAAGGTGGCCAGCGTGGACAGCACAGGCAGCGGGGCGGACTTGCCCAGACCGCACAGAGCCATGGTCTGAATCATCTTTGCCAGCTCTTCCAGAGTGTCCAGATCCTCCAGCTTGCCCTGACCGTTTACGATGCGCTCCAGAATCTCCAGCATCCGCTTGGTGCCCTCCCGGCAGGGGGTGCACTTGCCGCAGGATTCCCGCTGGGTGAAGCTCATGAAGAACCGGGCAACCTCCACCATACAGGTGTCCTGGCCCATGACCACCATGCCGCCGGAGCCGATGATGGCGTTGTACTTCTTCACGTTGTCGAAGTCCAGAGGCACGTCCAGATGGGCCTCCGTCAGGCAGCCGCCCGAGGGGCCGCCGATCTGAACAGCCTTAAATTCCGCGCCGTTCTTCAGGCCGCCGCCGATGTCGAAGATAATCTGCCGCAGGGTGGAGCCCATGGGCACCTCGATCAGGCCGGTGTTCTCAATGGCGCCGGTGAGGGAGAAGGTCTTGCAGCCGGGGCTGCCGGGGGTGCCGATGGACTTAAACCAGTCCGCGCCCTGCAGAATGATCTTGGGCACGTTGGCGTAGGTTTCCACGTTGTTCAGCACGGTGGGCTTTTCCCACAGGCCCTTTTCCACGGTTCTGGGGGGCTTGGTTCTGGGCATACCGCGGTTGCCTTCGATGGAGGCGGTCAGCGCGGAGCCTTCGCCGCAGACGAACGCGCCTGCGCCCTTGTTAATGTGCATATGGAAAGAGAAGTCGCTGCCGAGGATGTTGTCGCCCAACAGGCCCCGCTCTTCCAACTGGGCAATGGCGTTCTTCAGCCGGGCAACGGACATGGGGTACTCGGCACGGACGTAGATGTAGCCGTTGTCGGCCCGGACGGCGTAGCCGGCGATCATCATGCCTTCAATCAGCTTGAAGGGGTCGCCTTCCATGACGGAGCCGTCCATGAAGGCGCCGGGGTCGCCTTCGTCACCGTTGCAGACCACATAACGCACGGTTTCCTTCTGACGGGCAACCTGCTTCCACTTCTTGCCTGTGGGGAAGCCGCCGCCGCCGCGGCCCCGGAGGCCGGACTTGTCCACTTCGTCGATGACCTGATCCCGGGTCATTTCGAACATGGCCTTTTTCAGGGCCGCGAAGCCGCCGGCAGCCAGATACTCGTCCAGAGACTCGGCGTCGAACTTGCCGCAGTTCTCCAGAACGATTCTCGTCTGCTTGGCGATGAAGGGAATCTCGTCGGGCTGAACGTAGGCCTTGTCGCCCTTCTTGTAGAGCAGCCGCTCGATGATCTCGTCGCCGATAACGCTCTTTTCCAGAATGTCCTTGCAGTCGTCGGGCTGAACCTTCACATACTGGATGACCTTGTCACCCTTCTGGATACGGACCAAGGGGCCCAGCTCACAGAAGCCCTGACAGCCGGTTTTCTTGACGCCCACGGACTTCTCGTCGTGATGCCCGCCGCAGGGGGAGAACACCAGCTCTACGCCCGGGGTCTGCTTGACCAGGTCGGAGAAAATTTCGTGAATCTTGTGGGAGCCGGTGGCGATACAGCCGGTGCCGGAACAGACCAGAATCCGGCAATCATATTGCTTGATCTCCTCGCAGGCATTTTTCTGGGCCTGTGCCAGTTCTTCAGCAGTCTTAATCATTAGCCTTTCCCCCTCAATTCCTCGATGAGTGCCAATGCCTTCTCCGGGGTCATGGACGGATGCACCTGGTCATTGACCATCATGGTCGGAGCCAGACCGCAGGCACCCAGGCAGGACACCGTTTCAACAGTGAAGAGCATATCGTCGGTGGTGTGTTTCTTCTTGCTCAGGCCCAGTTCCTTCCACAGCGCTTCCAGAACCGGGGTGGAGTGACGAACATGGCAGGCGGTGCCGTCGCAGACCTTGATGACGTACTTGCCCTTTGCTTCAAAGGAGAAGTTCTCATAGAAGGTGGCCACTGAGTAGGCCTTCGCCTCGGTGATCCCGATCTGCTTGGCGACGTAGCTAAGCAGCTCCGCCGGCAGGTAGCGGTATTCCGCCTGAATATCCTGCATGATGGGGATCAGGGATCTGGCATCCCGCACGTAACGGGAAATGATCTCGTCCGTTTTGCGGTAGTAGGATGCATCCAGCATAGTATGTTTTACCTCCTTATACTTATCCCGATGATAAGTGCTTTTCGGATTACCAAACCTATTATAGCAAAGCTGGCGATGACTTTCCATGAATGTATCTTCCAGAATTCGACAGGGAAATTTGTACAATTTCCATAGAAAATCAAGAAAAGAACCGCATAAATGCGGTTCTTTTGCTACAAAAATATCGAAAGTTAAGTAAGCCTTCACTAACCCTTCGCACGTTAACCCACTGTCAGCTTCCTACAGGCGGCTGCCAGTTCCCGCAGGGTGCTGCAGGATACCATGGGGCATACCGCCGCCACGCTCTGAACGCTGCGCAGGTACTGCCACTTTCCCTCCGGAATGGGGTTCAGAAACAGCACCCGCCCAGAGAGTCGCTTGGCCTCGGTCAGCGCCCGCAACGCCCGGGGCTGGTCGATGGTCTTGGTATCCGACAAAATCAGCAGGGTGGTAGCGGAATTGAGCACGGCGGGCTTGCGGGTGCACAGGAATTCCAGCGCCGTGCCCAAGTCCGTGCCCTTGCCGTAGATGCCGGAGTCCCGGACGAAGGAGCGGAACAAATCCATATTCTGAAGCTGGAAAGCGTCCGCTTCCGTGACGGTTTCGGAGAACAGGAAGGTGCGGGAATTGTCGGACACCTGATTCAGGCTCTGGATAAACCGCAGAGCAAACTCCGAAAACTGCACCATGGAGCCGGACACGTCACATAACAGCACCAGGTGCTTGCGGTGTGCCCGCTTCTTTTTATAACGCAGGTGGTAGAAGCTGCCGCCGGTTTCCAGTCCCTTGCGGATGGTCTTCCGGAAGTCCAGCTTCCCCGTGTGTCCCCCGGCCCGGCGGCGGGCGGACAGTTCGCCGTTAATCTGCCGGGCCACGGCCTGGATCAGCTCGATGGCCTTGGGAATCTCCGTGTCCTTAAACTCGGAGATGTCCCGGTAGAGAATGCCGATTTCCGGGTCCAGCTCCTGCCCGCCCAGGCCCGCGTTTTCCATCAGCATCTGCTGCTCCATCAGGGTCTTGGCAAAGACGGAGTGGATGAATTCGCTGTAGAGCTGGGGGTTCCGCTCGGCGGTACCCCGGTACTTGTCCATAAAACTGCGCAGCCGCTCCCGGGCCTCCTCGGGCATGGCGGCGTAGGTCTCTCGCTGCCTTTCATCCAAGTCCATGGGCTTGCCGTTCAGCTGCAACTCCTCCTCCGCCTCCTGCCGGTGCTGCTGCAGCTCCTTCTCCCGCTCCATCTGCTCCTTGGCCTGACGGCGCATGGCCTCCTCAGAGATGAAAAAGCCGTCAAAGCAGCGGTCGAAGGAAATCTGCTCCCCCCGGGACTTGGCGTAGACCGTGCGCAGGGCTGTCTTCACCCGCTGCCGGTCGTCAAGGCCCAACGATATCAGCAGGCGGCTGGCATCCTCGGTTTCCTTTGGGCTGACGCTCAGGCCCTCCATACGAAGGATACGGGAAAAGGCGGAGAGTTTTTCGAGATAAACCTCCGGCTCAGCCATGATGGTGTCCTCCGCAGCTGCCGCCGCAGGTGCAGGTATGCGGTTCCTCCGTGTCCAAATCCATGGCGTCCAGATCCTCGTTGTTCTTGAGGACAAAGCCCGCCGTCTGCCGCAGGGCGTCGGGGGTCAACTCCCGGATGCCAAGAGCGTCCAGTGCCGCCGCCCAGTCCAGAGTCTCCGCGATGGAGGGTTTCTTGAGAATGATGTCATTGGCCCGAAGCTTCTGCACGGCGAGAGCCACCTGCGCGCAGAGCCGGTCGTCCACATGGGGCAGCTTGGCCCTTAAGATAGCCAGCTCCTTCTCCATGTCGGGATATTCAATGTAGAGGTAGGCGCACCGGCGGCGCAGGGCCTCGCTTAAGGGCCGGGCCCGGTTGGAGGTCAGCACCACGAAGGGGATGGACTTGGCCCTGACGGTGCCGATTTCGGGAATGGACACCTGCATTTCGGACAGCAGCTCCAGCAGGAAGGCCTCAAATTCCTCATCGGCCTTGTCGATCTCGTCGATGAGCAGCACAACCGGCTTTTCTGAGCGGATAGATTGCAGCAGCGGCCGCTCCAGCAGGTACTCGTCGCTGAACAGGGATTTTGTCAGGCTGTCGCGGTCCTGGGCGTTCATATTGACCTGAATGGACAGCAGCTGCTTCTGGTAGTTCCATTCATAGAGAGCCTTGCTTTCGTCCAGTCCCTCGTAGCATTGCAGCCGCACCAGATCCCGGCCCAGCGCGGAAGCCATCACCTTGGCGACCTCGGTTTTGCCGACGCCCGCTGCGCCCTCAATCAGCAGGGGCCGCCCCAATTGCAGGGAAACATACAAAATCGTTGCCAGTGTCTCGTCATAGATATAGTGGCAGTCGTCCATTTTGGCTTTCAGTTCTTCATAGGTCATGGAATCGTCCTCCTTTTTTCTCAGTATACCACATTCCGCCCTTTTCCGTAAGTAACAAAATCACAAAATGCCTTCCCCAGAGGGGAAGGCTTGCGGCGCAATATTGTTCTTTAGTTCAGCAACACCTTTCCCCCGGGGGAAGGTATTGATCCGCTTTTAGCGGCCATACATTTCCCTGCGGGGAAAGCTTTTCTCAGTCGCCGTCCAGCCCGAATTGCAGGCATTCTCCGCTCATGACGAAGGGGTTGTACAGGACAATGACCATATCCGGCTGGATCGATTCGATCATCTCCACCGCCGTGGCGTTTTCCAGATACCGCAGATCCAGCGTCTCCACCTCCCGGAAGGCTGTGCTGAGGAAATCCTCCACAGGCAGGCCGAAGCTGTCCTTGATCATCAGAATCTTCTTGTCGGAAGGGGCGTTCTCATTGCAAAACCGGACATGGGCGTAATTTTCGCCGGTGTGCACGTCGTAGGGAGAGGAATTGTAATAGTCCGGCTCCCCCGTGATGCGCTCCATGTTTAACGCCGCCTCGGTGAAGCTGCCCTCCCGGTAAATCCCGTCATCGGGAATGCTGCAGGAAAGGTAGGTTTCAAACTTGGGGGTCAGGTAGAAAAAGTCCTCCACCCCGGCAAAGCCGATGCCCACCCGCCGGCCGTGGCTGCCCAGAAAGAAGTCCGGCAGGGTGGTTTTCTCCCAGTTTTCCCGCTCCGTCACGTAGGATTCCACGGTTTGCCCCGGGAACTGCCCCTGAATCCGCTGGGTAATCCGCTGAAAGGCCACGAAGGCCCCCTCGTCGTTCCAGTGGTGATCCGTCCGGAAGTAATACGCTTCCAGCGTCTCCCGGGTTCCCGCCAGCTCCGGCCGCAGGTCAAGGAAGGGCACGTTATTTTCTTCCAGCAGCGCCAGCAGACCGTCGGCGTTTTCGTTGCAGTGGTTTTCCGTACCCTCAGGCATCAGGCTGCCGTCCAGCCCCGGCTTCCTGGGGGCCTCCACAAACAGGAAGGGGGTGTCCCGCTCCTGCAAATACCGGAACAGTCCCGTAAGCTGGTCAGCCGCGTAGCTCGGGTCGGCCTTCCGGGTCTCCTCCGTCAGCATTCCGTTGGTCATCCGCACCACGCCGTTGCTGATTCTGGCCCCGGTAAGGCGCATATAATAGCCGTTCAGGGTCAGCAGCGGCTCCTTCTGGGTTAAGCGCTCCTGATAGTCCGCTACAATCTGGTGCATGGCAGAGGCGAAGGAAAGCTCCCCGGAGAGATATTGCCCGGCGCAGTTCAGCGGGATGCCCAGATTGCTGAGGGTCAGGCAGGCAAGGAGCAGCAGGAAGACCGCCGCAATTACCCGCGGCGCAAAATTTGTTCGCTTCATACCGTTCCTTCTTTCAGAAATTGAAGTAGATAAAGGGATTATGGGCGTTCATCACGAGGCACGACAGGCCCACGGCAAACAGCAGCAGCTGCACCAGCCCGTCGCACAGCTCATAACCGTTTTCCCACACAGGCCCCCGTGCCGCCGCCTTTTCATGCAGCCACCGGAACAGCGGTGTGGAGCACACGATTCCCGCCGTCAGGGGCACGAGGTACTCCCGGAAGTTGAACGCCGCCAGTGAATCCGTCAGCGCCGCCCCGTTCAGGCCGAACATGGTCATCAGGTAATTCCCCGCCGCACTCAGGTTGTCCGCCCGGAACAGCACCCAGCCCACCACCACGGCGAGCATGGTGAGAATCTGGTACGCAGCCGCCGCCACCCGGTGAGCGGGCAGGCGTTTCGGCAGATTCAGCAGCTTCTCGGCGATGATGATAAGGCCATAGAGACAGCCCCACAGCAAAAACGTCCAGTTAGCCCCGTGCCAGATACCGGTAGCCAGCCATACCACAGCCAGATTGAACACCAGCCGCCCTTTGGTTTTCACCCGGGAGCCGCCCAGGGGGAAGTAGACATAATCCCGGAACCAGCTGCCAAGAGAAATGTGCCACCGCCGCCAGAATTCCGTGACGGTTTTGGAGATGTAGGGATAGTTGAAGTTTTCCAGAAACCGGAAGCCAAACATCCGGCCCATGCCGATGGCCATTTCCGAGTAACCGGAGAAGTCGAAGTAGATTTGCAGGGTGTAGCAGATGCTGCCCAGCCACGCCATGGCTACGCTCAGATCGGAAGCGGCAAAGGCCGCGTCCGCCGCCTTCGCCAGCACATTGGCCAACAGCATTTTCCGGTTGAAGCCGTACAGAAACCGCATAACGCCCCGGGAAAAGCCATCAAAGGTAATGGTTCGGTTCTCGATGTCCTCGGCGATGGTGGTGTAGCGGACGATGGGGCCGGCAATCAGTTGGGGAAAGAAGGAGATGTACAGGCCCACATAGGCCGGATTCTTCTGCACCGCCACCGTGCCCCGGTACACGTCCACCACATAGCTGAGCGCCTGAAAGGTGAAGAAGGAGATTCCGATGGGCAGGCGGAAGTCCGTCTGCGGAATGATGCCCGCCAGTACCGGGAACCAGCCCCGCAGTACGGAGGTGACAAAATTCATGTACTTGAACACGAACAGAATGGAAAGATTTCCCAGCACCGCCGCTGCCAGAAGGGCCTTGCGCAGGCGGCCCGCCGGGATTTTGTCGATGAGCAGCGCCATGCCGTAATTGAACACGATGGAGCCAACCAGAAACACGGCGAATTTCGGCGCGCCCCAGGTATAGAAAAACAGGCTGACCAGCAGCAGCCAGTAGTTCCTCGCCTTTTTCGGCAGGAGAAAATAAACCGCCAGCGTCCCCGGCAGAAAGGTCAGCAAGAATTCAAGACTTGTAAAAAGCAGAAGTAGTCCCCCTCTTTTCGATTGCGGATACTGCCGGCGAGTCGCCGCTGACAATGCGTCACGGACGCCGGGTGGTCAACGTGCATCCTTTTGCCCCCCGACCACAACCACTCAGAAAATTGGAATTTAGTTGGCAGTGGGCAGTTGTGGTATCCCTGCGGGATGAATAAATATAAGTGCAAAGATACGAAATGTGAAAGATGCTTGCTGGAATACCTTCATTTTTCACCATGATTATTTCAATTGTCCCGAAGGGACTCCTTAACTGTCCACTGTCAACTTTCAACTGTCAACTTTTACAAATTCCAATTTGACGCACTGGGGGTTATTCTGATTCGTCCTCACCGTTCAGATACCAGCCCACATGGTTGGGGGTGGCGGGGAAAATGTCGTAGCGGAAGATCTTGCGGATGGTTGCGTACCATTCCAGCGGATTGTTGTCATCGTCATACCGCCAGGCGGAGCCGTAGGGCTGGGAACCTACGAAGGTCATCTTGCAGTCGGGCTTCAGGGCCTGAAACCGCTCCTGCTCCTCCTGGGGAACCCGGGACTTGCCCTCATACATGGCGCACAGGTTCACCAGATTCAGGTCGTCCAGCGGGGACAGGTCGGTGATGTGGGTGTAGCTGATGTTCAGCCGCTCCAGCGATTCGCAGCCCTCCAGGCCCTCCGCGCTGTAGATATACTCACAGAAAGCCGCTTCCAGCACCTTCAGGTTCTTACAGTTGGCAAAGGGCTTCAGGTCGCTGATCATGGAGCCGGAAATAATGACGTATTCCAGGCTCTTCATACCGGAAATGAAGGAGGATTCCTTCAGAAATTCGTTGTGGCCGATGTCCATAAACCGGGCGTCCTCGCAATAAACCAGATTGGCACAATTTGTGTCCACCAGATCATAGACAGCCCGGATGATCTGTGCGTCGGTGAGGGTGCTGCCCTGTCCGAAGGAGACACGCCAGACCACCTTGGTGCGGTCCCGGTAGTCGTCCCGGATTTTCGCCATGACCTCGTTGGAAATCTGGCAGTTTTCCAGCACAAACCGCTTGCAGTTGGGCAGAATGTCCAGCGCCGCGCGGACCTCGGCTTCCCCCTCGTCGCCGATCTTCACATTCTTAATGTGCACCTCTTCCTCGGCGGTGGAAAGCTTCGTGCCGAAGAAGTCAAAGCTGTAGTCAATGACCGCGTTGGGCACGGCCTCCTGCAATACCTTCACATCCTCCTTGGACAGCTGGCTGTTCCCTTCTGCGTCGGACAGCGTCAGCGTTTCCAGAGCGGGCAGCATGGACAGCCTCTGTGCAATCTCCTCCACCTGTTCCGCGGTCATCGCCGACAAATCCAGCTCTGTGGTATCCTCACCGTACTCCCTGCCCAGCAGCTCCACGGTGAAGTGGAGGGTGATGCCCGGGAATTCCGCGCGAAGCTGCTCTGCCTGCTCCAGCGTCAGATCGGGGGTTTTCAGGGTAATCGCCGTGACATTCGGCAGATATTGCAGGTTCCCGGTCAAGGTGTCAAGGGTATAGTCTCCCGGCTCCAGAACCAGCTCGGTGGTATCCGGGGCGAAGGACTTGCCGCCCAGAGTAACCTCATAGATGACTTCCACCTCCGGCAGCCGCTGCTGCAGCGTTTCCAGCATGGCATAGTCGCCGCACTGGGTGGCATCCACTCTCTTCAGATTCGGGAAGTAAGCCGCCAGCAGCTCAATGTCCTCCTTGGAAAGCGCGGCGATGGTCAGTTCCTCGGAGTCGCTGGAAACCGTGCCGTTCTGAAAAGGCACGTTCCAGATAATCGTACAGTCCGGCAGCAGGGCATGGAGCTGGTTGTAGTGCTCAATTGACATGGTCTCCTCCCGCAAATCCATGCTCTCCTCACGGTTGGAGTAGGCCTTGCCATCCACAAACACATGGGTATCACGATACCACAAAAATCCCACAGCCCCGGCCACCACCAGCGCCAGAGTCAGCGCGATGACCGCCAGAATCGTAACCAATTTTTTGCTCATGACCAATCCTCCCGGTTCGGTTTCTTTTCATCCGGAAAGCATACCACATTTTTCCCGTCAATGCAACCGTTTACCACAGGAAATCCGCAATCAGGAACCAAATCCGCCCATCGCCGGTGCGGGGATTGGTTTCGTCGGCAATCACTGCCGCCGGGGCTGTCTTCCGTTCCGCCACAGCCACTACCTCGTCACAGTTGCGCACCCGCAGAACGGCCTGTCCGGTTTCCTCCACGGAAAGCAGTCCCATGGCCCGGACAGTTTCGCCCAGCTTCACCCGCTCCGCCAGATCGTTGATGCCGTAGGCCCCGGAACGAATCTCCGGGGCAACGACAATTTCCGCCATATCGTCCCGGCTGTCCCGGAGGGTAAAGCGGGAAACCCCTTCGCCGTCGGAAGTCAGCGCCGTCACGATTCCCTCCGTCTGCACCAGACTGCCGCCCCGGCCGGTATAATCCGTTGCCTCCCGGCAGCCCAGCAGCCGGGGAACGTACCGGTACATGGCCTTTTCCGGTATCCGGCAGCCCGCCAGTTCCAGATACCGCTCCCCTGCTCTTTCCCGCAGAACTCCGGTGACAGCCAGCGGCGTACCCACCTGAATGCTCTGTGGGAAGCTGCCAGTCACCGGAATGCCCCCGGTATCGTCCTGCACATAGATGGTATCCGGGAAGGTGGTATAGGGATTGGTATTGCCGGAGGTGGCGTAGCCCTCGATGGCATAAGCCGTGCCGGGGGTGCCCTCCCGCGCCTGCCGGATATCCGCCTTCACAGGGTTTGCTGCCCCAAAATGCAGGGTCAGGTCCGCAGTATAGCTTCTCTCCCCGCCGTCCACGGTGCCCTGCACCACTGCCGTCAGCCGAACCTCCCCCGGTTCTTCCCAACAGAGCGGAAAGGTATAGCGCAGATTTCCGGCAGCCGCAAAGTCTCCCAGCTTCTCCCCGCCGCGGTACAGCGCCGCGCCGGTGACCTCGAAGGGGATTTCTTCCCGATTATACAGAAGCAGCGTCAGGTTCACGGTCTGCCCGGCAAGGGGGCTGGCAGTCTCCGCAGAAAAATCCCCAATGCCCATATCCGTGAAAGCATCCACCCAAACGGGCGCCGTCACGGCAACGTCCCCGTCCGGCTGGGTGACCCGCAGAAAATAATAAGGGTATCCGTCGGGCACCGGAAGCGTCAGCACTCCGTCGGACGTATCGCCGGACGCCAGAACCGCGCCGCCGGTGCCGATGACCTCCACCGCCGCTTCCGGCCCATCCGTGGGGTCGTCCAGTACCACACTGGCTTCCAGCCCTTCCGCAGCGCCCATGACGGAACCCATGAGGTTTCCGTTCAGCCGGTAATCAATGTACAGGTCGGCGTCCTGCGTGGCGTAGACCCGCCGCGCGCCCATGGCTTCGTACAGCGCTTCCTCCGAAAGGCTCTTCGCCAGCACCGCCGTCCGGCTCAGGCCATCCTCGCCCCAATTGCCGTGGTGGTTGTCCTGCCCCACGGTGGGGGCCACGTGCCACCCACAGTCCAGCGCCTGAATGTAATAGGAGTAGAAGGATTCCCCGCCTTCCCCCTCCACCTGAAGCAGCTGCACGCAGGCGTCACAGGCCGGATCATAGTCCCGGAAGCCTCCAAAATCGCCATAGAAAATGCCGGGATGGTTAAACTGGCTCACCGACCCCGGCGCCTTTGCCAGAGCGGCGCAGTAGCCCGCCAGCGTATCCATGCCGGGCTGACGGGGCGTCTGCCAGCCAGGGGTGCCGAAGGTGTTGATGTGGCCCACCATTTTGTCCTCGCCCCAGCTCATTTCATAGCCGAAAAGGCCAACAAACCGTTCGTCCGTCACCGCGGCGGCAGCCTGTTTCCCCGCCGCCCATTCGGCGCTGATCTGGGAGCCGTCCCGGGTGACGCTTCCGCTTCCGGCGTTATCCAGAGAGTCGCTGTGGTCTGTCACGGCGAAAAAGTCCAGCCCCTCCACCTGTGACGCATAAGAAAACGCCTCCTGAACCGTCCCCAGTCCGTCGGACAGATTGCTGTGGGCATCCAGCAGGCCAAACCAGGCGTTCCACTCCCGGCCCGGTCTTTCCATTGGCACAATGGAATCGGCGTAAAGAATCCCCTCCAGCAGAATTCCGTACACATCCGCCTTTCCCTCGGGTATCTCTTCGGCCCACACCTCCACGCTGTACCCGCCCTGTGTCAGAGTGCCCTCCGACAGCGTGCCGCCCCGAATGACAATCCGCAGTTCCTCCGGTGCGGAAGCCAGCGTTGTTTCCACTGCCGGAAGGGGGCCGGTTCCCTCCGAGGTCACTTGTTCCGCAAGAAATACCTCCTGTCCCGTCTGTCCGGTGACCAATACCACATCTCCGGGGTCAAGGCGTTCGGATGACCACAGCCGGAGACTGTCGCCCGCATCCTGCACAATGCAGGTTTCCCCTTCGGCCCAAACCACCGTCCCACGAACCGTGACCCCCGGTGTATCCGGCGGCAGCGCCTTCACCTCCGGAATCGTCAGCAGGGCAGCCGTCCCCTCCGGCAGCAGCATCTCCGGTTCCTCCGGCAGAAGCGTCTCCGCCAGCACCGGAGCGGGAAATACCGTTACGCTCAGAAGAACTGCCAGCAAAAGGCATACCGTCCGGATTTTCACACAGCCGACCCTCTTTCGACATTTTTCGACAATCATAACATTTTTCGCGACCCGGGGCAACCTGTTTGTGAAAAAAAGCGCGGGTACTTCAGAGACTGCGCCCCCCCTGCGGCAGGCGATTGTTCCAACATTAATATCTTTTTAAGAATTCTTCCCCTTTCTTCTTAAGAATTTTGATGTTATAATAGGGCCAGAAAAGAGAAAGAGGGGCGATGGGCCGTGTATAATGTTCTCATTTGCGACGATCAGCCGGATATTGTCAACGCGCTGAAAATTTACCTGACGCCGGAGGGCTACAATTTGTTCGAGGCCTTCACCGGGCAGGAAGCGCTGGATATCGTGCGCAAAAACGACATCCACCTGATTCTGCTGGACGTGATGATGCCGGTGATGGACGGGATTACGGCAACCTCCAAAATCCGGGAGTTTTCCAACGCTCCCATTATCCTGCTCACCGCCAAGTCCGAAACCGAGGACAAGGTGCTGGGCCTGAACGTGGGCGCGGACGATTACATCACCAAGCCCTTCGTACCGGTGGAGGTGCTGGCCCGGGTACGCTCCCAGCTAAGGCGGTATGACCGTCTGGGCAGCAAGCCGGAAACCGTGGACGGCAACCTGACCGTTGGTGGCGTGACCCTGGACGACCGCACCAAGTCCGTCATGGTGGACGGGGAAGCCGTGTCCCTGACCCCCACGGAATACGCGATTCTGCACCTGCTCATGGCAAACCCCGGCAAGGTGTTCTCCACCAAGGTGCTCTATGAGTCCGTCTGGCAGGAGACGGCCCTGGGCAGCGAAGGCGCGGTGGCGGTGCACATCCGGCACCTGCGGGAAAAAATCGAAATCAACCCCTCAGAACCCCGGTATTTGAAGGTGGTCTGGGGACAGGGCTACAAGATGGAGAGTGACCGGAAATGAAAAACCATATTGTCTTTAAATTTATCGCCATCGCCCTGTGCGCCCTGTGCCTGCTGGGCGCAGCAGGGGGCATCGGCTGCATCATCGGTCTGTCGGAGATGGACCTGTACAACAAGACCGTGGACGAGTACCGGAGCGGGCTGGAGCGGGACAATGCCAGAAATTACGCCAGCGAATTGGCCATGAACTATGCCAGCAAAATTCTGGGGGGCTGCCCCGAGGATATGTTCCGCGCCTATTACGGCGACGTAGACTGGTTCGTCCGCAATTACCCCAACCACGCCTACACCATCACCGACGCCGAGGGCAAGGTGCTCAGCTCTTACAACATGGACGCGGCGTTGAATCAGGGCTGGCTGACCTATGCGTTCCCCGTCAGCGGGAATTACCTGTATCTGGTGGATGCCAAATCCGGAGAAGAGACGGAGAAAACGCAGGTTCCACGCACAGTAGAAGTTGGCGAAGAGTACCTTTACGATGCTATTCAGCCCATGGGCAATCTGATTGACTCGATAACCTACAGCGCTCTTCCGGCCTTCACTTCCGGCTACACATCCAGCGGATTGGGATTCCTGTTCAAGGATGAATCCGGTCGTGTGATTTTTCGCAGCGGTCAGCCCTTCCCTGCCCCGGAAATTTCCGCTCCAAACTATTTCCAGTGTGTGGACGCAAGCGGTGAGATCATTTACGAGATTTCCTCGCAGGATGCGGTGGGCAGGATGACCATCGATGAAAACGGCTATCTGGTCTTCACCGGCAACCTCCCGGAGCCGGAGGAGACCGTCCCCGAAACCACCGTAGAAACCGTCCCCGAAACCACCGTGGTGGAGACTGTCCCGGAGGAGCCTGTTCCCACCGACGAAAACGGCAACCCCATGGAAACGGCAGCTCAGGAAGCAGCCTATGTGAAAGAAACCGGCGAGCCCTCCAACGCCTCCGCCGTCCCCGAGGAAGGGGAAACCCCGGAGAATGTGGACGAAACCGTGGTTAGCTACACTGAGGAAACCGCCGCCCCGGAGACTACGGCGGAGACCGTCCCCCCCACCACGGCTCCCGTGGAGACGGTTCCGAATATTGAAGTTACCGAACCTGTCATGGTGGGCGACAAGCCCCTGAGCAGCTACCAGATCAACGGAATTGCTTACTATGACAGCACAACCGGCGAGGAAGTGGAAGCAAAGTATGTCTACGTCACCATGCCGGAGATGACAGTGACACTGTACATCGGTGACAACGACCGGGATGCCGCCGCGTGGAATCTGGTGAAGGTTGTTCGCGACTCCCGGCAGATTCTGCTGCCGCTGGTGGGCGTGTGCCTGCTGCTGATGGCGGTGACGGCAGTTTACCTGTGCACGGCGGCTGGACGGAAGCCCGGTATCCCCGAGGTACGGGCGGGAGGCCTGAACCGAATTCCGCTGGATGTGTACCTGGTGGGCGGCGGCTGCCTGATCGCGGGCTGTATCGCCGGCGGGGTGGCCCTGACCCAATACCTCCTGTCCAGCGATGTGTTCACCGCCTGCTGTATCGGCATTGCGCTGTGTTATCTGGGCTGTCTGGTGTTTGTGGGCTTCTGCTACGCCTTCGTGGCCCAGCTCAAGACCCCCGGCGGCTACTGGTGGCGCAACACCCTGTGCGGCTGGTGCCTGCGGCTGTGCGTCCGCTTCGCCGTGTGGCTGGAGGGTATTCTTAGTACCAGAGCCTTCCCCTGGCTGGTTCGGATGGCGAAAAAGCTGTGGGGCATCCTCTGCGCCGGGGCCAGTTGGCTGGAAAAGCGGGTGAACCGTTTTATTTCCTATCTGCCGCTGGTGTGGCAGTGGCTGCTGGCAGGCGCGGTGTGCGTTCTGCTGGTGTATGCCAGTGACGGAGAACTGTGGACTCTGATTCTGTGGGTGCTTCTCATCTGCTACGGCGCCTACTGCTTTGGCAAGCTGATGGACAGCGCCAGCCGCATGAGCAAGGGCGACCTGAACATCAAAGTTGACGAAAAACACATGGTGGGCGCCTTCGCCCAGTTTGCCGAGAGTCTCAACAATCTGGCGAACGTCACCATGGAGGCCGCCCGGAAGCAACTGAAATCCGAGCGGATGAAGACGGAGCTGATTACCAATGTGTCCCACGACATCAAGACCCCCCTGACCTCCATCATCAACTATGTGGATCTGCTGCAAAAGGCCCAGACCGAGGAGGAACGGAAGGAGTATCTGGAAGTGCTGGACCGGCAGTCGCAAAGGCTGAAAAAGCTCATTGACGATCTGATGGACATGAGCAAGGCCAGCACCGGCAACATGACCGTGGACATCACCCGGGTGGACGCGGTGGAGGCCGTGAATCAGGCCCTGGGCGAGTTTGCCGACAAGTTGGATCGGGCTATGCTCAGCCCGGTGTTCCGGCACGACGACGCTTCCGTGCCCATGATGGCGGACGGGCGGCTGGTCTGGCGGGTGCTGAGTAACCTGCTGGGCAACGCGGTGAAGTACGCCATGCCCGGAACCCGGCTGTACATCGACCTGTCCCAGATGGGCGGGAAGGTGCTTCTGTCGGTGAAGAACATCTCCCGGGAAGAGCTGAACATCGGCGCGGATGAGCTGATGGAACGGTTTGTCCGGGGCGACGGCTCCCGGAACACCGAGGGCAGCGGCTTAGGGCTGAACATTGCCAAGAGTCTGATGGAGCTGCAAAAGGGAGAACTCCAGCTGCTGGTGGACGGCGACCTGTTCAAGGTCACCCTGATTTTCCCCGGAATCTGATGAATTCGCCCCCGGAACGGTACCGTTCCGGGGGTTTCGATTGCTATTTTCGGAAAACGCGATATAATAAGGGAAAAAGGAGGAAGTAAAATGCTCGTTGTATTATCCCAATTTTTGAAAAGCACACTGTTCAAAAACTTAAGCGCCGCTGTGGTGATTCTGGTCATCGGCGTGCTGATTATCCGGGTGCTCATGCGGCTCATAGAAGCGTCCCTGAATAAATCCCGGCTGGAAAAGGCGGCGCACAGTCTGATTTTATCTCTTTCCAAAGCGGCAATGTACATTCTGCTGTTCCTGATCGCCGCTTCGACCCTGGGTATCGACGTGTCCAGTATCGTGGCGCTGGCCAGCGTACTGACCCTGGCCCTTTCCCTGTCCCTGCAAAATATGGTGTCGAATATCATCGGCGGCTTTACCATTCTGTACACCCACCCCTTCCACTCCGGCGACTATGTGGAAATTGCGGGGCAGGCGGGCACCGTCCGGGAAATCAACATGACCTATACCGTGCTGGCAACCTTTGACAACCGGGTGGTGTCCATTCCCAACAGTGCGGTAGTGGCGGCGCAGATTGTCAACTACACCAGTGCCGACAGCCGCCGGGTGGAAATCGACGTGTCCGCTTCCTACAATGCCCCCACCCAGAAGGTGCTGGACGCGCTGGTGCAGGCGGGCACGGTGGACAATGTGCTGCTGGAGCCGGCCCCCGCCGCGGTTATCACCGGCTACGGCGACAGCGCCATCAGCTACAATCTGCGCATCTGGGTGAAGCCTGCGGATTATTGGGATGTCTATTTTCTGGTGATGCAGCGCATCAAGGATATTTTCGACCAGCAGGGCATTGAAATGACCTACCCCCACCTGAATGTCCACCTCGACAAGTAGCGACCCGGCGGATACTGACTCTATAGGACTGCCAGCAGCGCCAGAATGCCGATGCCCGGCAGGCCCAGAATTCCGGCGGTGAGTACGGTGACGGCATTGATAGGGAAAAAAATACCCGTGAAGCCGGCGATGCTGTTCAGCAGCCACAGGCACAGAAAGCCGCAGGCGGAGTGGATCAGCAGCTTAAAGATAAACTTCATGGGCAGCAGCAGGAGCCGCACCGCCACCAGCGCCAGCAGGGCGGGAATCAGCAATGTCACAAATTGTTCCATAAATTACCTCCGTATGATTGGTGCGGTTCAGCATACACTAGCTTCGGACAGCAAGGGAAGCACCGATACAGCCGTGACGACGGATGGGTGTTACATTGTCTGTCAAGTGTATCGCCGCAGGGCCAGCGGTGTGATGCGAGAGCGGGAGAGCAGGGAACGGCTCTCCCGTGTACATTTCATTCGTTAACATACAGCAAATCTCCTGAACGCTCACCGACCTGACTTAAGCAGGCAGATAATTTGGTGTTTCGTTGACCGTTGAAAGTTGACAGTGGACAATTGTGGTATCCCTGCGGGATGAATATATAAACGCAAGGATACGAAATACGAAAGGTCCTTACTGAAATACCTGCTTTTTTCGTCATTTTTATTTTAATTGTCCCGAAGGGACTCCTTAACTGTCAACTGTCCACTGTCAACTTTCAACTCTTACAAGTTCCAATTTGCCCCGCTGCTTCTGTCTAACCGATAAGTGTATTTTTCTTTATTATGTCACATACAGCCTGAAATAAAACGGGAACGAAGGATTCCCCCCTCCGTTCCCGCTTATTTTTTCTGCTTGCAGGCGTATAAATAGGCCCGCTTGTAATCTCCCAGCTCCCGGTAGCAGCTTTCCAGCCGGGGGATCGCTTCCTCCGGATAGGTTTCCTCCGCCTGCCGGAAACACCGGGCAGCGTTCTCATAGGCTCCCTCCGCAAGGTACGCCTCCCCACGAAGCAGCATCCATTTTGGGCTGTCCCGGTGCTGCGCGGCTTCCAGAAGATGGGCGCCCCGGCGGCTGTCTCCATCGCGGATGGCCTCCGCCCCGCGAAGCATCAGCTCCTCGTCCAGACTGGGCAGCTGAGCGCACAGCCGCTCACTGCCGCCCAGCCGCCCCAGCAGCAGTATGCGCTGCCGGTTCAGCGCGTCGGCACAGTAGACACCCCGGGTATCCGTATGTTCCAGCAGCTCCCGGGCGTACCGCTCCCGGTGCGCATCCACGGCCTGCTCCGCCAGAGCCAGCCGGGTCAGGACGGTCAGCAGCGCCTTTTCCCGGTCACAGACCGGGTCCGGCCCACAATAGCCCCCCAGTGTCTCCAGCGCCTGCGCATACTGCCCGGTATCGTAGAATCGCCGGGCGGATTCCATGACCTCCTGATTGGCGGAAACAACCGCCCGCTCATCCAAAAAGAAGCTCATAGGCTTTCCCAGTCGGTCCGCCAGATAGCGGAGCGTTTTCATGGAGGGCTGGGCAGCCCCGTTTTCGATACGGGAGAGCATATTGCGGGTGATTTCCCCGCCGCACAGCGCCCGCTGGCTTAAATTTGCTTCCTGCCGCGCCTGCCGCAGCTTTTCCCCCAGCGTCATGACCATCCTCCTCCGCGATAACCGAACGTTTTTTTCAGTGTACCATATCCGCCGTTATTTTTCCAGAGTTACAAAAAATTCATTTGCTATTTTCCCTGCTTTGGTTTATAACTGTAGGTAGAATTTCAAAAAGCAATGGAGAATCGTATGGATATTCAAAACACGAAGGAAATACAGGCCTGCTCCCTCCGGCAGCTGACCGACGCGCCCCAGGCAAAGCGCGTTGTCACGATTTACGCGGGGGTGACGCTGGGACTGTCCGCACTGGTGACGCTGCTGGGGCTGCTGCTGGACGGCATGATGTCCCAGGCCACGGGTCTGAGCGGTATGGGCCGGCGGACGCTCCTGTCCTCGGCGCAGACGATGCTGCCGTGGGTGGTGGCGCTGATCACCATGTGCGTAGAGCTGGGCTATCAGGCCGCCATGCTGCGCGTTTGCCGGGGGCAGTATGTGTCGCCCCAGTCTCTTCGGCTGGGCTTTGAGCGGTTCTGGGTGCTGCTGCGCTGCATCCTGCTGGAAGGCCTGATCCTGTTCGTTATTATCTTTGGCAGCATTTACCTCGCAACCATGATTTTTATGATGACGCCCCTTTCCAGCCGGGCCATGGAGCTGCTCGCGCCCATCATGGAGAATGTAACCCTGCTGAGCCCGGAAATGGTGCTGGATGACGCGCTGTACGCCCAGCTCATGCAGGCTATGATCCCGGTCTTTGTGCTGTGCGCCATCGTTATCGCGGCGGCTGCCATTCCGGTTCTGTTCCGTCTGCGGATGTCGCGTTTCGTACTCATCGACAAGCCCGGCATCGGCGCCATGGGCGCCCTGCGGGAGAGCCGGAAGATGATGAAGGGCAACTGTCTGAAGCTTTTTAAGCTGGATGTGAGCCTGTGGTGGTACTACGGAGCGGAAATCCTCGCAAGCCTTCTGTGCTACGGCGACGTACTGCTGCCTATGGTGGGCATCCACCTGCCCATCCGTGATACCGTGAGCTATTATCTGTTCTTCGTCCTGTATCTGGCGGTCCAGTTCGCGGTGTATTACTTCCTGCGAAATCCGGCGGAAGTCTCCTACGCCATCGCCTATGATGCCATCCGCCCGAAGGAGCCGAGTACCGAAGGCGTGGTGCTGGGAAGCATCTTCCAGCAGTAAAGAAAGAAACAGAAAAACAGCTGTCGCTGCAAACCGGTGCGAACACCGGTCTGAGACGACAGCTGTTTTTTATTGTCTGGCCTTTGCCAGATAGTTAAAGTAATCCAGATTCTGAACCTGCCGGGAGTAGTCGATCTTGTTGCGGACGATGGATTTGACCCGGGCAATGTAGTCTTCGTCAACGTCGGCTCCCTCCGCCGGGGTAAAGGTGCCGCTCTGGGCATCGAACTGCCCCTTGTCGGTCTTCCAGCTGAAGTCCGGCCAGAGCACCAGAGGGCTTTCCCCGGAAAACACGTCCCGTCCCACCAGCAGCCGGGAGTCGTACTCTACGCCGAACAGATTGGACAGAGTGGGCAGGATATCCAGACTGTACACCGGCTCGTCCACAACGATGTTTTTCCCTTCCAGACAGCCGCTCCAGACAATTAAGGCGTTGTGGTCCCGGATGAATTTATCGTAGCTGTCCACGCCGTACAGCTCTGCCAGATAGTCGGAGGTATTGCGCCACGCGCCGCTGCGCTCCAGACCATAGGGGTAGTGATCCGTGGCAATGACGATCACGGTGTCGTCGGCGATTCCCGCTTCCTCCAGCTGCCGCACCAGCGACTCCATGGCATATTCCAGCTCCTGCTGGGAAGCATAGTAGCACTTCACCGCCTCGCAGTGGTCCATGCCCGCCACCACGTCATAGTTTTTTCTGGCCATGGCGTTTTCCTTCTGGGAGTACATGCAGTGTCCGCTGACCGTCATGTAGTAGACGCTGAAGGGCTGGTGGTCAATGTACTGGGGCACCGTCACGTCAATCATTTCCAGATCGCTCTCCGGGAAGACGCCGGTGATTCCCTCCAACCCGCCGTAGCGGGCCAAGAACCGGTCATAGCCCAGATGGGTGTGGGTTTTGTCCCGGTCGTAGAAGTCCTTGTTGTGGTTGTGGTAGGCCGCGCTGTAATAGTTCCGGGCCTGAAGCTGGTGCCCCATGGTCAGAAACAGGTTCTGCTGGGTTGCTTCCTTCATGCACATTCCGGCAGTGGTCGGCACCAGACCCACCAGATTGGAAAATTCTCCCGTGGTGGTGCTGGCTCCCCAGGCGGGCTGGTAGTAATCCCGGAACTGGATGCCCTGAGTGGCAAGCCGGTACAGCGTTGGCGTGCGTTCCGGGTCAATCACCTCGGCGGTAAAGGCCTCGGCGGTAATCAGAATCAGGTTCTTTCCCTGAAACAGCCCGGTGTACTCGTTTTTCATGGTGGGCGTCACCGTGCTGACATAGCGGTGGACTGCCGCGACGCTGGCATTGCCCTCGCTCTGGGCCAGCGCGTCAAAGTCAAAGTCCATCACGTTGGGTTCATAGATAACCGGTGGTTCTTCCGTCTCCTGTTCAGGCGCTTCGGTGACTTCCGTTGGGGGCGGCGCCACCGGCGCGAATTCTACCTCCGTGTTTTGCGCCACGGCGCTGTGGGTCTGTTCCAGAATGGTTCCCACGTGAAGGCCGAAGCAGCGAACCGCGCTGTCAAAATTGTAGGAAACGTCCATTCGCTCCACGTCGGTTCCGACACTCTTCACAATGCCGAAGCTCAGAAGATACGCGGCAATCACCCCGGCCAGCAGGAAGCCTCGTGTCCGCCAGCGGGTCTGACAGGGCGCCGCCAGCAGTGCGTACAGCACAACAGGCAGGAAAAACACCGCAATCCGCCAAAAGCCCTGAACGATCAGATGCAGTACAATCCCGGTAAATTCCGTCGCGACCCCCTGGGCGCCGCCCAGCAGCGTATTGACGGGCATGAAGCACATATAAGCATCGTTGACAAAATACTCAACGATATAAAACACCGTCAGCAGCGCCATCAGCCCTGTGCAGGCCCACTTGCCCCAGCGTTTTTCGCCGATAAAGCTAAAAACCAGCCCAATCACGCCGCCGAAGCCCATCGCAAAGGCCAGTACGGCGGCGAACCGTCCGGCGGCAAAGATTTTCGTGGTCCAAAGGTGCAGCAGGCTCTCACAATAGAGCACCGTCACCACCGCAAACAGCCATGCGGGAATGGGGCACTTCCCCAACTTTTCTTTCCAGCGCATTTCCCGGTCTCCTTACGTGGTCTCCTGTCCGCCGCCCGGTGCCTTGGGCTTCCGGCGGCGATAGTTGGGGCGGCGGCGGGAGGGTTTCTTCTCGGGGCGCTCCTGGGTATCTGTTTCCTGTTTCTGTTTCGGCCCGTCCTGCCGCTGCTCCGGCTTCGGCTCCTTCGGGGCCTCGTTCTGGGGCTTGCGGCGGCGGCGATTACTCTTCTGTTCCGGCTGCTCCTGCGCCGGCGCTTCCTCCTCCGTCACCACGGACTCGGTGCTGTAGCGGAAGCGGATGGGTTCCAGAACCATTTCCTGCTCCGGCTCCTCCTTGCGCACCCGCTTGCCGCTGCCGGAAATGGGGGCCAGATCCGCCGGAATGGGCGGGTCGTTTTTCTTTGCCTTGCCGCTGCGAAGCACGGCAATGTCGGCGTTGGCAAACACGCCCACCGTCTCTGGACTATCCTCCATGCGCACCTTCACCCGCTGGCGCAGCAGGTCAATCTCCACCACGGTGCCCCGGCCCTCGGGGGTATCCACAAAGGAATCCAGTCTGGGGCTGGTGCGGATCAGGTCCTCATAGGCATCCTGCTCATACTTGAGACAGCACATCAGCCTGCCGCAGGTGCCGGAAATCTTGGTAGGATTCAGGGACAGGTTCTGGGTTTTCGCCATCTTAATGGAAACCGGCTGAAAATCATCCAGAAAGCTGGCACAGCAGAAGGGCCGGCCGCAGATGCCGAGGCCCCCTACCATTTTTGCCTTGTCCCGGACACCAATCTGCCGCAGTTCGATGCGGGTGTGGAACACGGAGGCCAGATTTTTCACCAGCTCCCGGAAATCCACCCGCTCATCGGCGGTGAAATAGAACAGAATCTTGCTGCCGTCGAAGGCAACCTCCGCCGACACCAGCTGCATATCCAGCCCGTGCTCCGCGATTTTCTCCGTACAGATGTCGTAAGCCTTTTTTTCCTTGGCCCGGTTATCCGCCGCAACCCGCTCATCCTGGGCTGTGGCCTTGCGCAGAACCTTGCGCAGCGGGGCCACCACGTCCTTCTGGGCGATGCGGTGATTGCCCCCGGCACAGGTGCCGTACTCCGCGCCCCGGGCCGTATCGATAATCACATGGTCCCCGGCTTGGAAGCTCTTTCCATCCGGGTCAAAATAGTAAATTTTCTGGCCGGGGCGGAACTGGATGTCCACGACCTCCACCGCCTGTTCCGGCAAATGATTCAGTTCCTGTTCCATAAACGCTCCTTAATCATCAGTTGACAGTTAGCAGTTGATAGTTGACAGTTATGCGACTCCTTCGGAATCACCGAACAGGTGAGGCATGAGACAACTGTCAACTGTCCACTATCAACTGTCAACTGTTCCTATCGCAGTTCCCAGCTCAGCCAGCCGCACACGGCTGCCGGGGAAACGTTGCTCATTGTGTAATCCAGTGCCTTTTTCAGGGCGGTGACACCGCTGTACAGCTCCGCCGCGGTTCTTCTCTGGGCCAGCTCCCGGGACAGGGCCGACACCGCTCCGCCGCCGCTGCGGCGCATCAGGGCGCCTTCCAATAGCGTCAGCCACTGCTGCAATATCTCCGTCAGAGCCTCCCGCTTCCATTTTTCCATGGGCACCAGAGTTTGGGTCAGCAGCAGTGCGTCCCGTCCGGCAAAGGCCTGCACGAACTGCCCGGTTTGGGGCGAAACCTCCACCCCCTGCGTTAGCAGCGTCCGGGCCTGCCCCAGAAAGCCGCCGCTGCGCGTCACCGCCGCTTCAATATCCTCCGGGTCTGCCTTGGGGAAGTCCATGCGGAGCTGATTCCGCAGAACTTCCGGCGGCAGGGCCTGCATATTCAGTTCGGTACACCGGGAACGCACTGTGGGCAGCAGCTTATCCGGGTTGTCCGCCAGCAGCAGGAACACGCCGTAGGCCGGCGGCTCCTCCAGCACCTTCAGAAGGGCGTTCTGGCCCGGCAGTCCCATGTCCTGGGCCCGGGGAAACTGATAGATTTTGTGCTCCGACTCATTGGGCTGGATGAACATATCCGCCCGGGCCTGCCGAATTAACTCCACCGGCACGGTTTTCTTCTCCGGGTCATCCACGATGATATAGTCCGGATGGTTCCCGTCCAGCACCTTCCGGCAGGGGGCGCAGACCCCGCAGGGCTTGTCCTTTCCCTGACAGAGAATCGCCGCCGCCAGCAGCCGTGCCAGCGTATGCTTCCCGGAGCCTTCCGGCCCGGAAATCAGATAACAGTGGGAAATATGGCCTTTTGCCAGACTTTCTGTCAGATTGTCTTTTAATCTCTCGTTGCCCACAAGCTGGTCAAAGCCCATCTCCCCACCCCCTCAGCAAGGCATTATTATATCACGACAATGCGTAAAAGTAAAACGCTTTCACGCAAACGAAATGCAAAATGCAGAATGCAAAATTGTGGTGCCCGCTTCGCGGAGAATTAAATTGTTTCTGTAGAAAACACCTTCATTTTGCATTTATCATTTTACATTTTGCATTCATTTTTTATCAGCTCCAGAGGTCGGACAGCATGGGAATGACCTGCTTCTTCCGACTCATAATCCGGGGCAGGAAGGCGGTGTTGTCCTTGGGAATCACGTTGAAGGCCTGCCGGATGGAATCGTCGTCGCCTACATAGAGAATCTGGGTGCCCTCCAGCATCACGTCCGTAGCCATCAGCAGCATCAGCTCGAAGCCCTTCTCCTCCTTATGCTGCCGCATCCTGGCCAGAATTTCGTCCTTCCGGCTCAGCACCCCTGCGGAGTCCACACAGGTCAGCTGGGCCACGGCGAGGGAATGTCCCGCCACATGGAATTCCTTGTAGTCAGTAAACAGCATTTCCTCCACGCTCTTGTGCTCCACCGTATTGGAGAACAGGGTCTTGCCCAGCTCGTCCAGAGACACGTTGGCAATCCGCGCCATCCGCTCTGCCGTGCGGATATCCCGCTGGGTGCAGGTGGGGGACTTGAACATGAGGGTATCCGACAGAATCGCCGCCGCCATCATGCCCGCCAGTCCCGCCGAGGGCATCAGGCCCCGATCCTGGAACATGCTGGCGATGATGGTATTGGTGGAGCCAACCGGCTCGTTGCGCACATAAATGGGATTGTTGGTCTGCACATCCGCCAGCCGGTGGTGATCGATGATCTCCAGGATTTCCGCCTGGTCAAGGCCCAGCACGGACTGGGACGCCTCGTTATGGTCAACCAGCACCACCCGTTTTCTCCGGGGCCGCAGCAGATGATACCGGGTCAGAATGCCCACTACTTTTTCCTTCGCGTCCAGAATCGGGTAACTGGGGTGGCGGTATTTGAGCACCACCTCGCGGACATCGTCCACCCGGTCGTTTAAATGGAAGCAGATCATGCCCTTGGTATTGCAGATTCTTCCCACAGGCGTGGACTGGAACAAAAGCCTGCTTGCCCGGTAGGCATCAAAGGGGGTCGTAATGATGCAGGCTTCCGTGGGGAAGTCCCGCAGCTCCGCGGGCAGGGCCGCCTGACACAGCACCAGACAGCTGACGTTCATTTCCAGCGCCCGGCGGATCATATCCGGCTGGTGCCCGCACAGGACGATGGATTCCTTCTTTTGGAACAGCAGGTTTTCCTGATCCTGAGGCAGAGCGATGACCACCTCGCCGGTGATGGTGTCCGTATTTTCTCCGGCCTCGTTGAGAATTTTTCCTTCCAGCACGGACAGGAGGTTAAACAGGGGCACCTCCTCCAGCATACCGGAGGTAATGCCGGACATATTGTAGCTGGCGATATCCGTCCGGGACAGGATGCCGTAGAGGGTACCGTCCTCGTTTGCCACCGGCACCGAGGCGATGGCCGGATAAGAGGCGAACTCATCCCAGGCAAGGCTCACGGAAACGCCGGTGCTCAAGATTGGCGGGGTGTCAAAATCCAGATCCCGCACCTGATTGTAAAGGTTCGTGATCCGGTTGGGGGCCTGAAAACCGAAGCGGTCCAGCACGGACTGGGTCTCCTCAGAGATCTGGCCCAGGCAGGCAGGCTCATACTCCCGGTCGCCGCAGGCGTTGCGCAGTGCGGCGTAGGCAATGGCTGCCACAATGGAGTCGGTATCGGGGTTGCGATGCCCGGTGACGTAAATGGGATCCATAGTTAGCACCTCCGGCGTTTTTTAGTTGACAATTGACAGTTGAAAGTTAGGGTGCGGTGATTTCGCCTGCCAGATTATTTTGAAACAATTCGGAAATATCTTCTGGGTTCATTCCCTGCCCGATGGCCCACATGAGCTTGGTCATGGCAGCCTCAGAAGTCATGTCCCGGCCCTGAATGACTCCCAGTTCCAGCAGCTTGCTGCCTACCTGATAGACCTCCAGATTGGCGCTGTCATACAGGCACTGGGTGGTAACCACCACGCTGATGCCGTCCTCCACCGCCCGGCGGATACCCCGCAGCCCACGGTGGAGCACGTTGACCCCGCCGAGGCCGAAGGCCTCAATGACGATGCCCCGGTAGCCCATGGCTGCCAGCATCTCAAAAACCGCCGGGTTCAGGCCGGGGGTCAGCTTCAGCAGAAATACATCGTGGCTGATTTCCGGGCGCAGGGCAGGTTCCCCCCGGGAACCCGGCAGTACACGGGAATCCACCACCAGCCCCCGGTTGCTGACCTGAGCCGCGTAGCGGGCGTTGACGCTTTCAAAGGCGGAAAAGCCGGAGGCCCGGACCTTCACCGCCCGGCAGCCCAGCATGACCTTTCGGTCAAAGGCCAGAAACACGCCAGGATGGCCAGACGCCGCCATGGCAAAGGCGGTGCGCAGATTGTCCGGCCCATCGGAGAGCATATCCGCCAGGGGCAGCTGGGAGCCGGTGAATACCACGGGCAGGTCGATATTCGGCAGCATGAACGTCACGGCGGAAGCGGTGTAGGCCATGGTATCCGTGCCGTGGGACACCACGATGCCGTCATAGCCGCCACGTTCTTTGAAAATCCGCCGGGCAATGAGCTGCCATTCCTCCGGACGGATGTTGGAGGAATCCAGGCACATCACGTCGTCCACGGTAATGTCGTAGTAGGTGCGCAGCTGGTTTAATTCCCGCTCCATCACTTCCGAACGGTGCGGTTCCAGCCCGTCCCCACCGGGCAGGGAGGCGATGGTGCCGCCGGTGGTCAGAAGCAGGATTTTCTTCTTTGGAATCATGGGAAGACTCCTTCTGTTCTTTATCATTGTATTATATCCCAACAGGGAATAAATAGCAAGAACAATCCCGGAATGCGCAAAAAAGCCTGTCATACTATTCCTTGATGAAATACCTTCATCAAGAAGGCTGTGCCAAAACACATTCCAGGGCGTATCTGCAACCGATTGCAGATTCCCGTCTCATCGAATTCTTTTAATAAAAAGCTGATAAAGCTTTTAACTATTCAGTCGCCCGTGTCATTGCGAAGAAGTAGCGCACACTGGTTCGCAATGACACGGGCGACTGGTGATTATTCAGAGGTTCCTTAGGCTTACCGTTTTTCCGTTGCCAAAAAATTTGTCGTATAAACCGTATGTTATATGGCATCTACATTACATATTTTCAATCCATGTAAAGAACTTATCCAATCCCTTGTTTTCTCCTCTTGTTTCAAGGAACATCCCTGCCGTATACCACGAATGCGTATTTTTCCTATCGACAACCTCATAGAGTTCACATTCATTTCCGAGGCTCATCGCCTTTTCATAGAATCGCTCTGCGCACGAGAAATCGATCAATCCATCGTGCCTGCTTTGAATAAGCAGCATGGGAATATTATTTTTACCCATAAGGGAGCACGGTTCTCCCTTTGTCCTGTCATAGTCTTTTTCAAACAACTGATTCAGCAATATCCTCACAGATAAAGATGTTTTATCAGAAAAGCTATACGGTCCGCCAACGCCTATGAACCCAATTACATTTGACACATCTACATCATACTCTTCCTGCACTTCTTTGCTGTAACACAGAATAGACGCCAGATGCGCTCCGGCAGATGGTCCGGAAACAATCACTTTTGAAGCATTTATTTTCTTGCTGTCCAAGTGTCGAATCACTGCCTTATATCCTGCACACACATCTTCCATTTGACATGGATATTTATTCTTCGGCGACAGTCTGTATCCAATTGAGACAAATCGATAGCCGGCATTTGCAACACACTGCCCTACAAAGTCAAAGTATTTTGGCGTTCCGGAATTCCATCCGCCGCCATGTATCCACATGATAATCTTGTCGCTGATACGATTGTCAGGTTCATAGTATAAAAAATACTGATCTTTGTCATTTCCGAAGGCAACAGATTCCGGAATGATATTCTTCCGTACTCGAAGCATCTTACTGTATAAGCCAAAATAGCTGAGACTCTCTCTGATCGAATCCTTCATTGCTACTGTCCTCACAGTTTTGTTTGTTATTATCTTCTCGATGAATACCGGCGCAATCATACCGGAATTCCTGTACGCGCTGCCTCGGAATGCCATTGGCATTCTTACGGCTCCTTCTGGATTATCCTATTTCTCCTCTTCCTCCTGCATGGTCGTCCGCTCGTCGATTCGGGTCAGGGCGTACTCCATGCCGCTCTTGCAGGAGTCCGTCACCTTATCGAGGAAATTGCCGTTGTAGGCCTGCAGGGCCGTGCCGATGCGAACCACCCGGCGGTCATTATTGCCCACGCACTCATTTTCCCGGACGGTGTAAATGGGGTGCAGGGTGTAGTCCGTCACCTTGGTGGTGCCGGCGTTGGCGTCCTTGGTAATCTCCAGGTCGAGAATCACGGAATAGTTGGTGGCGCCCCGGTCGGCATCGCCAAAGAAGTCGCCCAGAGAATAGGCAACCAATGTACCCGCGCTCTTGTCAAATTCAATGGGCTGCAAAGTGTGGGGGTGGGTGCCGATGATCACATCCACGCCGTTCTTTTGCAGCAGGGAGACCAGCTGGGTCTGGGTTTTGCTGATGTCATCGTTGTACTCGCTGCCCCAGTGGAGCAGGGCAACGGTCAGGTCCGGCTTTTCCTCCTCCATGGACTTGAGGATGGAGGTGATCCGGGTTTTGTCGATTTCCTTATATTCCGTAGCGTAATCGGTGTAGAGGATATTCACCAGATCCTCGTTACCGGCGGGCATACCCCGTCCGCCAAGGCCCTTGGTGAAAGCCACAAAGCCCACCTTCACACCCTGAATCTCCGTCATGGTGTAGCCCTTGGACTGCTTGAATTCCTCTGAGGAGGCGAAAACGCCCACCGGCTCGATGCCCGCGGCGCGGATGGCCCGAAGTGTCGCCGTCAGACCATTGAGGCCGTTGTTGATGGCACAGGAGTTGGCCATTTGCAGCAGATCCACGCCGCAGCCCCGCAGGGCCTCCAGCAGCTCCGCCGGGGCGGAGGTGGTCTCGGAGCCATAGGGCGCGCCGCAGATATTGCCCTCGAAATTCATCACCGTCAGGTCGGCATCCGACAGAATTGCCGCCACATCCTTGAAAACAGGGCTGAAATCGTAGCTGTTCACCGCCATACCGGCGTTGACCACGGCATCCGTGACGTTCAGGTCGCCGGCGGCTTTGATATGGATGGTGGTGATGGGGCTTTTCTGAATGGGCGTGGTCTCCCGGGTTTCCTCGGTGGTAGGTACGGTCTGCTGGACAGACGTCCTGTCCTCTCCGCCGGCGTTTTGGGTCAGCTTATAGATGCCAAAGCCGCAGGCAGCCAGCAGCACAACCACCAGCAGCAACGTCAGCCGCATCCGAAGCACCTGCGCCTGGCGGCGCTTGCGCTGGGCTTCCCGCTTCTGGCGGCGCTTTTCCATTCCATCGTCCTGCTGCGGCATGGTAATCCCTCCCTTTGTGCATGCGGCCACGCCGCAGTTATCCGCTTCTATCGATTGCTCAACAGTTAAATTGTAATTTAGTTGACAGTTGAAAGTTGACAGTGGACAGTTGTGGTATCCCTGCGGGATGAAAAAATATAAACTCAAGGATGCGAAATGCGAAAAATCCTTACTGAAATACCTGCTTTTTTCGTTTTTTTATTTCATTTGTCCCGAAGAGACTCCTTAGCTGTCAACTGTCAACTCTTACAAATATCAGTTTATCTATACAATGATTGTTATTATACCTGATTTTCCATCACAAAACAAGTGCTAGAACGTGAACGTTGTTTGAACAGACCGCTCCCCGAAATACGCCCGGGTCTGATCCGCGTTGCGGACGATTTCTGCCTTCAGGGACTGCAAATCCGGGAATTTCCGCTCCGGGCGCAGGAAACGGTAGAATTCCAGCGTGATTTCCCTGCCGTACAGGTCGCCTTCATAGTCCAGAATCCATGGCTCCACCGTCACATCCTGCCCGTTTACCGTGGGCCGTGTACCCACGTTCGTCACCGCCGGGTAAACTCTTCCGTCAATGACGCATTGGCAGGCATATACACCGAATTTCGGCACCGCCAGCGACTGCGGCAGATGCAGATTGGCGGTGGGAATGCCCAGGGTGCTGCCCAGGTGCCGTCCGTGGATTACCTGACCGGTGAGGATGTGGGGATGGCCCAGGAATTTCACCGCCGTGGACATTTCCCCGTTTTCAATCAGCCCCCGGATGTGGGTGCTGGAGATGCGGATGCCGTCCAGAGTCTGCTCCGGTACCACGGCCCAGGGGATGCTCTCCGCCCGGCAGTAGATGGCCAGCAGTCCCGCATTGCCCGCGCCCCCCGCGCCAAAGCGGAAGTCCGCGCCGCAGACGAAGCCCGCCGCGTCGTAGTCCCGGCGCAGCAGCTCCAGAAAGTCCTTCCAGGGCATATCCCGCATTTTCCGGTCAAAGGGCAGCGTCACCACGCTGTCCATCTGGTGGCGCTGCCACAGCAGCCGCTCCCGATCCTCCGGGGTGTTGAGCAGGCGTGGCGTCTGCCCCATCACCAGCGTGTCCGGGTGAGTGGAAAAGGTCACCACGCCGCTGTTCCATCTACCTTCCCGGGCAACCTCCCGGCAGGTCGTCAGCAGTGCCGCGTGTCCAATATGTACGCCGTCAAAAAAACCCAGCGCATAAATCGTCTTGTTCTTCATACTTTTCAAGTCCGCCTTATCAGTTGACAGTTGACAATTGACAGTTGACAATTATTGTGTCCCCGCAGGGCGATTATTCAATTTATCCCGAAGGGATTCCTTAATTGTCAATTGTCAATTTTCGATTGTCAATGAAACATCGTTTTCTAAGACACCGCGAAAAAGCTCTTAACAGTTACCATAATACCGTCCTCAACCTTCGCCAGCATGAGAAATTCCCCCGTCTGGCTGTAGGCCCGGTAGCTTCCCTCCGCCAGCTTCACGGAAAAGGGATTGCCGTTGCGGCAGCGCTTCTCCTGATTGGCAGTGAGGGTCACGGCGGGGTAATTGCGGAACATGGTGTCCACGTCCCGGAGATACTTTTCCGGCTGGTCAGTGTCAAGCAATTCCTGCAAGGGTACCGCTTCATCAATGGTATACTCTCCCGCCGATACCCGGCGAAGAGATTCCATGCAGCCGCCACAACCCAATTGTTCCCCGATATCCTTGCACAGCGTGCGGATATAGGTGCCCTTGGAGCAGCGGACCCGGAGACGGAGGGTATTTTCCGTCCGTTCCAGCAGGGTCAGCTCGTGAATGGTAATGGGCCGGGGCTGCCGCTCCACGGTTTTTCCCTTCCGGGCCAGATCGCACAGCTTCTGCCCGTTCACCTTCAGAGCCGAGAACATGGGCGGAATCTGCATGATCTGGCCCCGGAAGGCCGCCAGTGCCGCTTCAATCTGTTCGTCTATGACGGACACAGGGGCTTCGGTCAGCATGGTACCGGTAATGTCCTCGGTGTCGGTGGTGAGTCCCAGCCGAAGCACCGTTTCATAGGTCTTCTCCGCGTGCTCAAAGAATTCCACACCCCGGGTGGCCCGGCCCACGAACACCGGCAGCACGCCGGTTGCCATGGGGTCCAGAGTGCCGCCGTGGCCGATGCGCCGGGTGTTAAAAACCCTGCGCAGCCGGGCAGTCACGTCCTGACTGGTCCAGTCCTGAGGCTTATCTACAATTACAATTCCGTCCATGTTATCCCAATTCCAGCATGGCCTGTTCCACGGCCAGGGCTGCTTCCGTGAGGGGCATCTTCAGGCTGGCGCCTGCCGCGCCCTTGTGCCCGCCGCCGCCGAACTTCTCCGTGACTTTTGCCGCGTCATAGCCCGGCACCGCCCGGACGGAAATCTTGGTGTCGCCGTCGGCGGTCTCCCGCAGGGTCGCCGCAACACACACGCCCGCTACGGTGCGGGGGAAGGAGGAAATGTTGTCCATATCGTCCTGAGTCACGCCGATTTCTTCCTCCACCGCCCGGGGGATGGCGCAAATCGCCATTTTTCCGCCGGAGAGCATCTTCATGTGCTCCACGATCCAGCCCTGCATCTTCAGCCGCCCCAGCGTATTCGTCTCGAACAGCTCCTGATTCAGCTCGTAAATTCGCGCCCCGGCCCGGGCGCACACGGCGGCTGTCTCAAAGGTATGGGCGGTGGTGTTGGAATAGCGGAAGCAGCCGGTGTCCGTGGAGGTACCCACATACACCGCTTCCGCGATCTTCTGATCGGCCTGCACGTCCATCAGGCTCAGTACGTCCCAGATCAGCTCCGCGCAGGATGCGCTGTGGGGGTCCACCAATTCGGCATCGGTAAACGACGTAGCGCTTCCATGGTGGTCGATGCGCAGGGCGATTCTTCCCAGCAGGGGCTGAAACGCTTCCGGCAGCATGGAAGGTGAGGCCACGTCCGTGCTGACAATGGTTTCGTTTCCTTCCGGCGCAGATTTTGTCAGGCCTTCATGAAGCCACCGGAACCGCTGGGAAACCTCTTTGTTTTCCAGCACAAAGGCGGTTTTTCCCAGCTGCCGCAGGCCTAAGCACAATGCGGCGGCGGAGCCGGTGGTGTCGCCGTCGGGGTGGCGGTGGGACAGAATCAGGTAGTTGTCGTGCTCCAGCAGAAACCGGGCCGTCTCACTCCGGGTCAGACGTTTCATCGTGCTTCACCCCCAGAGAATTGATCAGCTCCAGCATTTTTGCGCCGTAGGTGATGGAGTCATCCTCCTCCCAGACGATTTCCGGTGCGTAGCGCAAGCGCAGATTGCTGCCCAGCTGACGGCGCAGGAAGCCCGCGGCAGACTTGAGCCCCGCCATGGCCTCTTTGGCCTTCTCATTCTGAAGGAAGCTGACGTACACCTTGGTATAGCGCAGGTCGGGGGTGGTTTCCACCCGGGTGATGGAAATCATCACGTCCTGCACCCGGGGATCCTTCACCGTCCGCAAAAGGGCCGACAGTTCCTTCTGAATTTCTTCGTTAATCAGCAAAATTCGATTGGATGCCATGGATTGCTCCTTTCAGTTGCGAGTGTGGAGTGTGAAGTGTGGAGTGATGGTATCGCCTTCGGCGATGATTAAAAATAACTCCAAACTCCTCACTCCTAACGCATTACTGGCAATTGCCGCGCCGCACAGGCGGCGCGGCAGAAAACATTATCTCTTTACTTCCTGCATGGTGAAGCACTCGAAGATATCGCCCTCGCGGATATCGTTGTACTTCGCCACGGTCATGCCGCATTCGAAACCGGCGCTGACCTCCTTGGCAGCGTCCTTGAACCGCTGCAGGGAGCCGATCTCGCCCTCGTGGACAACGATGTTGTCCCGCAGCACGCGGACCTGAGAGTCCCGGGTGACCTTGCCGTCCTTGACCATGCATCCGGCAACGGTGCCGATGGCGGAGACCTTGTAGGTCATGCGCACCTCAGCGTGGCCCAGCACCACTTCCTCGTACTTGGGCGCCAGCATACCCTTCATGGCGGCCTCAATTTCGTCCACAGCGTCGTAGATGACCCGGTAGAACCGCATATCCACGTTGGCCCGGTGGCCGGAGGCCTGGGCGGCGGCGTCGGGGCGGACATTGAAGCCCACGATGATGGCGCCGGAGGTGGAGGCCAGCAGAATATCGCTCTCGTTGATGGCGCCCACGCCCGCGTGGATGACGCGAACCCGGACTTCCTCGTTGCTCAGCTTCTCCAGAGAGGACTTGACAGCCTCGGCGGAGCCTTGCACGTCGGCCTTGACGATCAGGGGCAGCTCCTTCATTTCGCCTTCCTGCATCTTGGCGAACAGGTTGTCCAGTGTCACCTTCTGCATGAGCTTGGCGGCGGCGTCCTTCTGGGCCTGACGGCGCTGCTCCACCAGCTCCCGGGCCATGCGCTCGTCGGTGACGGCGTTGAACTCGTCGCCGGGGGTAGGTACGTCGGCAAGGCCGGTGATCTCCACAGGCACGGAGGGGCCGGCGGTCTTGACGGTGCGGCCCTTGTCGTTGGTCATGACCCGGACACGGCCCACGGCAGTACCGGCGATGACGATATCGCCCTGCTTCAGAGTGCCGTTCTGCACCAGCAGGGTCGCCACAGGGCCCCGCGCCTTGTCCAGACGGGCCTCGATGACGGTACCCTTGGCACGGCGGTTGGGATTGGCCTTCAGCTCCTGCACTTCGGCAGTCAGCAGAATCATTTCCAGCAGCTCGTCCAGGCCCTGACCGGTCTTGGCGGAGATGGGCACGATAATGGTATCGCCGCCCCACTCCTCGGGCACCAGATCATACTTGGTCAGCTGCTCCTTGATCTTGTCGGGGTTGGCGGTGGGCTTATCCATCTTGTTGATGGCAACAATGATAGGCACCTGTGCCGCCTTGGCATGGTTGATGGACTCCACGGTCTGGGGCATGATGCCATCGTCGGCGGCAACCACCAGAACGGCAATGTCGGTGGACTTTGCGCCGCGGGCACGCATGGAGGTGAAGGCCGCGTGACCGGGAGTATCCAGGAAGGTAATCATCTTGCCGTTTACATCGACAGTATACGCGCCAATGTGCTGGGTGATACCACCGGCCTCGCCCGCAGTCACAGAGGTTTTGCGGATGGCGTCCAGCGTGGAGGTCTTGCCGTGGTCGACGTGGCCCATGACCACAACCACAGGGGCCCGGGTTTCCTGCTCCTCGGCGGTATCCACATGGTCGTCGATAATCCGCTCCTCGATGGTGACAGTGACTTCCTTCTCTACCTTGCAGCCCATTTCGGTGGCGACAAACTCGGCGGTGTCGAAGTCGATGGTCTGGTTGATACCCGCCATGACGCCGTTCTTCATCAGGCACTTGATGACCTCGCCGGCGGTTTTCTTCATCCGGGAAGCCAGCTCGCCCACGGTGATTTCATCGGGAATCTTCACGGTGACGGGCGCCTTGCGGGCCACCTCCATCTGAAGGCGGCGCATCTTTTCCTGCTCCTCGTTGCGGCTCTTGCTGCCCCGGAAATTGCCCTTCTGCTGTTTATTCTGCTGCTTGCCCTTGCCGCCGCCGATGCGCTGCTTGCCGCCCTGATAGTTCTGAACCCGCTCGGAGACCAGATTATCCACGTCGGCAAAGCGGTTGGCGTTGACCTGCACGGCGGAGGTATCCACCACCCGGCGCTCCCGCTTGCGTTCCGGCTCCTTGGGCTTTTCCGCCTTGGGGGCCGCCTGCTGCTGGGCAGCGGGGGCGGACTGGGGCTTTGGCGCATTCTGAGGACGGGCATTATTCTGGGCCTTGGGCTGCTGGGCGGCAGGCTTCGCGTCCTTGCGGGGTTCGGACTTATTCTCTGCCTTGGGTTCCGCCTTGGGGGCGGTGGGCTTCACCGCAAAGATCTGCTCCATGGAGCTGATCTGATGGGTCTGGGTCATGTAGTCAAATACCACATTCAGCTCCTCGTCCGTCATGACCTGGGTGTAGGACTTGGGCTTCTCGCCGAACTTTCCGACAATCTCCGAAATCTCCTTGGGAGTGACGCCGAAATCCGCGGCGACCTCCTTCACACGATACTTAACAAAACTCATTCTATAAAAGCACCTCCATGGTTGGATACGCAATGTTATCGAACTGAGTCACTGTCAACTTCTCAACCGTCAACTGTCAACTCAAAAATTACTTCTTCCCTTTTCTCAAATTCCGCTGATGGGCCTTGGCCTCCGCCTGCCGCTTTTTGGCTTTCGCGGCTTTGGCGGTGAGCACCTCCAATGTCTGTGGGTCAGCCTTGGGCAGGGCCTTCACCAGTGCCAGGGCCATGGCTACGTCCGTGATGGCGGCAATGGCAAGACTGGTTCTGCCGATGGCCAGTCCCATCTCGTCCTTGGTGGCCTCCATGCGGACGCACTGCTGCTCCGTGCCCGCGGCAAAGGACTTTGCCCGCCGCCAGGTATGGTCGGAGGCATCCGACGCAACCAGAATTACGTAGGCCTTCCCGGTTCTGGCAATGGCGCCCACAGGCTCCTCGCCCAGCTCCGCCATGCCGCCCTTCCGGGCTAGGGACAGGTAGTTCAGCGCCTTATTCTCCACGGCCTGCCTCCATTTCCTTCTCCAGCCGGGCATAAACATCCTCGGGGATGGTCACTTCCAGGCTGCGATCCAGCGCCTTGGAGCGCAGAGCCTTTTTCAGGCACTCGGGGTTGGGGCACAGGTAGGCTCCCCGTCCGTTCATTTTTCCGCCGAAGTCCAGACTCACGGTCCCTTCCGGGGTGCGAACCACCCGAATGAGCTCCCGCTTGGCCTTCCGCTCCCGGCAGCCCATACACTGCCGCTGGGGGATTTTCTTCTGCATTTGGACTACCCTTTCCTCAGTTTGGAGTGTGGAGAGTGGAGTGTGGAGTTATTCTACTCCAGTTCCATACATCTCTCCATTTCCAATCATTCTTCTACGGTATCTGCCTCTTCTGTCTCGGCAGGCTCTTCTTTGGGCTCCTCGACGGGTTCTGCCTGAGAAGCGGGCTTGATGTCGATTTTATAGCCGGTGAGCCGGGCTGCCAGACGGGCGTTCTGACCCTCCTTGCCGATGGCAAGAGACAGCTGGTCGTCGGGCACGATAACCCGGCAGGCCTTCTGACCGGGAATCAGGCTGACGGAGATCACATCGGCGGGGCTGAGAGCGCTGCGGACGTACTCGCAGGGGTCCTCGCTCCAGACCACGATGTCGATTTTCTCGCCGCCCAGCTCTTCCACCACGGCGCCCACACGTCCGCCCCGGGGGCCGACGCAGGCGCCTACGGGATCCACGCCCTCCATGGTGGCGCGAACCGCCATCTTGGAGCGGGATCCGGCTTCCCGGGCGATGTTGCGCACTTCCACCTGACCGTCGGCGATTTCGGGGGTCTCCAGCTCGAACAGGCGGCGCACCAGATTGGGATGGGTGCGGGACACGTGCACCAGCGGGCCCCGGCCCATCTTATGGACTTCCAGCACGTAGACGCGAATCAGGTCGCCTTCCTTGTGCTTCTCGCCGGGAATCTGCTCGGAAGCGCGGAGGATCGCATCGGAAGTCTCGTTGCCCTGACCGATGCGGATGAACATATCCCCGGTGGTGGGGTCAATCCGCAGCACGGTACCGGTGAGCAGCTCCTGCGCCTTGGAAGAATAGGACTCGTACATGACGCCCCGCTCGGCTTCCCGGATGCCCTGAATCACCACCTGCTTGGCAGTCTGGGCGGCGATGCGTCCGAATTTCTGAATGTCCACGGGGATGGCTACGGTGTCGCCCACGTTCACGTTGGGGTTGATCCGCCGGGCGGCGTCAACGTGAATTTCCAGCGCCAGATCGGTCAGCTCATCCACCACGGTCTTGATCTGGAACATGCTCAGGCCTTCCTCACTGAGGTTCACCACCACGTTCTCGGCGGGAACGTCCCGGTGGTCCTCCCGATCCTTACGGTAGGCGTTGGTCAGCGCCTGCTTCAGACGCTCCACCATATAGTCCACGGGAATGCCCTTGACCTTCTCCAGCTCCCGCAGGGAAGCGAAGATTTCCGCGCCGATGTCAACCTTGGGCGCTTCGGCCTGCTTCTTGGCTGTCTTTCTTGCCATGTTCGTGCCTCCTTAGAATTCCACGCGAAGCCGCACCTGGGCGACCTCGGATTTTTCAAACGTAATGGTTTCTTTTCCCGCCTCCACGGTCAGTTTTCCCTGATCGTAAGCTTTCAGTACGCAGGGAATTTCCTTCAGTCCGTTTCTGGGGCGGTAAAGCTTCACGGTAATGGGGCTGCCCAGGAATCGCTGGAAATCGGACGGGCGTTTCAGCACCCGTTCCAGTCCGGCGGAGCAGACCTCGAAGTGATAGGACCCGGGGATGGGGTCTTTTTCGTCGAGAATCGGGTCAACGGCCCGGGACACGGCTTCGCAGTCATCGATATTCACGCCGCCCTCCTTGTCAAGGTACAGCCGCAGGAAATAGTCGCTGCCCTCCCGGACATACTCCACATCCCACAGCTCACACCCGTGGGCTTCCACAATGGGGCGGGCGAATTCCGCCACCAGTTCTGTCACCTTCATTGGCTTTTCCTCCTTAAGGCTAAGAAGAAAGAGAGGCGCTTGCGCCTCTCTTTGCCTACATTCTACCGTTTAACGGGGATATTATACCACCAGATTCCCCGTTTTGCAAGGGGTTTCCTGCAAAAAATGGGCCAATATTTTTCCCATATTCGACGGATTATCGTGAAAAACTTCCAAATGCGGAAAACGGACGGCGAAATCCGCCGTCCATTCCCATATTATTCCGCCGGGTTGGGGAGCGTTCCGCTCTTTTTCGCGGCGGCAAACTGCATGACGAACACCAGCGCAACCATCGCCACGCCGATGACATCGGTGGTCACGCCGGGGAAAATCAGCATCAGGCCGCCGACACAGCAGACCACGCGCTCATACCAGGGCATATTGGTCTTGAGGTAGCCCTCCAGAGAAGCGGACACCGCGAAGATGCCCACGAAGGAAGTAACGCTGATGGTAATGACGCCCACGAGGTTGGTGTCCACAAACAGCATGGCGGGATTCAGGGCGAAGACGTAGGGCACGATGAAGGCGGCAACCGCCAGCTTGGTGGCGGTGATGGCGGTCTTCATGGGGTTGCCCTGGGCGATGGCGGCACCGGCATAGGCGGCCAGCGCCACAGGGGGCGTCAGGTCGGCCACGATGCCGAAGTAGAACACGAAGAAGTGGGCCGCGATGGCGGGCACGCCCATACGAATCAGGATGGGGGCACAGGTAGCCGCCATGATGCAGTAGGTAGCAGTGGTGGGCACGCCCATGCCCAGCACGATGCAGCAGATCATGGTCAGGAGCAGGGCAATGAGCACCTGATTGCCTGCCAGCATGACGATGCCGTTAATCAGCATATTGGCAAGGCCGGTCATGGTGATGGTTCCGGCAATGACACCGGCGATGCCGCAGGCGGCGGCAACGGTGATGGTGCCCTGACCGCCGGCAGCGAGGGCTTCCAGCAGGCGCTTGGGGGTAATCCGATTCTTCTTATCAAACAGAGAGACGAAAATCGCTGCCACAATGGCGATGGCGGCGGCGTACTGGATGCTTCTGGTGCTGGTGCTGACGAGATAAACCAGCAGAACCAGCGGCAGCAGCAGGTAGACCTTTTTCAGCAACGGCCGCAGACGGGGCAGCTCCTCACGGCTCAGGCCCCGCAGGCCCAGCTTCTTGGCTTCCAGGTGCACCGCCACGAAAATACCCGCAAAGTACAGCACCGCAGGCAGAATGGCTTTCAGTGCAATCTGACCGTAGGGAATCTGCACATAGTCCGCCATCAGGAAGGCGGCGGCACCCATGATGGGGGGCATGATCTGCCCGCCGGTGGAGGCGGAGGCCTCGGTGGCGGCGGCAAACTCGGAGTCGTAGCCGGTCTTCTTCATCAGCGGGATGGTGACGGAGCCGGAACCCACGGTATTCGCCACGGAGGAGCCGGACACCATGCCCAGAAGTGCGCTGGCAACGACAGCCACCTTGGCGGGGCCGCCGGACAGGCCGCCCAGAATGGAGTTCGCTACATTAATAAAGAAGTCCGCGATGCCGGTACGCTCCAGAAACGCGCCGAAAATGATGAAGACCACAATGAATTTGGAGCACACGTTGATGGGGGTGGAGAGAATGCCCTCCTTGCTGTAGAACAGGTAGCGGACGATGTAGTTGAGCTTGCCCCACAGGGTGGGATTGCTCAGACCCGCGATCAGGGCGTAGGCCAGGAAGCACCCCGCCACGATCAGAATAGGCAGGCCCACGCTCCGGCGGCAGACCTCCGCCAGTGCCAGAATGCCGACGATGCCAATGACGATCTGGTAAGGCGCGAACCGGGTGCCCTGCTGGATGATGGTCACTGCGTTGAAGGAAAAGTACAGGAACGCCCCGGTACCCAGCACCATGGCGAGGATGTCATACCAGGGAACATGGTTGACCTTCTGATGGGACTTTTTCGCAGGGAACACCAGAAAGCCCAGAAATACAATCCACGCCACGAAGGTGGTCAGCCGCAGCTCTTCCAGCCAGCTGGCAAACAGGGTCACATACAGGCAGAACAGGGAAAACGCCGCCAGCACGCAGTTGACCGCGATGCGGGGCTTTCCCTCCCAGACCCGGACGTTGGATTCCTGGTCGAATTTTTTCATGACCGCTTCCAGATCCATAGGCCCTTCCGGCTTGGTTTTTTTCTTAAACAATGCCATTTTCAATCTCCTTCCATATTTCACAGACGCAGGCTGCCACACCGCGCCGCATGATTCGTTATTTATCCAGAAAAGCGATAAATTGGTATTTGTAAGAGTTGACAGTTGAAAGTTGACAGTGGACAGTTAAGGAGTCCCTTCGGGACAATTGAAATAATAATGACGAAAAATGAAGGTATTTCAGCAAGAATCTTTCACATTTCAACCTTAGCACTTATATTTATTCATCCCGCAGGGATACCACAACTGTCCACTGTCAACTTTCAACTGTCAACGAAATACCTGTTTACAAGGCTGGGGAAAGGCTCCCTCTTTCCGCGTGAACTTTTCCTCCGCCCTGCAAATTGGCGAATTGGCTGCGGCGAATTCCTCGCCGCAGCCAGTGTTTCGTTTCTCCTGATGTGCCGGGGTTACTTGGTCTCCACGGTCACGCCCTTTTCGGCGTAATACTTGGCGGCGCCGGCGTGGAAGGGAGCGGACATACCGGAGGTTGCGTTCTCCACGCTCAGCTCCTTGCCCTTGCCGTTCTCGGCGGCGATGGCGTCCACATTGTCAAAGATGGCCTTGGTCAGGTTGTACACATCGTCGTCACTGGCAGAAGCAGAGACGATCAGGGTCGCCTTCACGGTGACAGTGGTCACATCCGTATCCTGACCGTTGTAGGTGCCCGCGGGGATGCTGTAGGCGGTGTAGAAGGGGCAGTCCGCCATGAGCTTGTCGGCAACCGCGCCGTCAATGGGCACCAGATACGCGTCGTTGGTAGTGCACAGCTCGGTGATGGCGGCGGTGGGAGCGCCAGCCACGATGAAGGCGGCGTCGATCTTGCCGTCCTTCAGAGCGTCGGTAGAGTCAGCGAAGCTCTGGTACTGGGGCTTGATGTCATTCTCGGTCAGGCCGGCGGCGGTGAGCACGTCCACGGCGTTGAAGTAAACGCCGGAGCCGGGGGCGCCGATAGAGACGCTCTTACCGGCCAGATCGGCAACGGACTTAATGGCGGGGTCCATGGTGATGAGCTGAACCGCCTCGGCGTACAGGCCGCCCACCACCCGGAAGGCGTCGATGGCGCCAGTGCTCTCGAAGGAGCGGGTGCCTGCCCAGGCGTAAGCCATAACATCGGACTGCACGGTGCCCAGCTGGTAGTCACCTGAGGCGATGGATTCAATGTTTGCTTTGGAACCGTCGGTGGAAACTACGGTCACGTCGATGCCCGCCTTGTTCTTGATGTACTGACCGAGTACACCGCCGAAGGCGTAGTAGGTGCCGGCAGTGCCGCCGGTGCCCATGGTCATCTTGGTCGCGGCTTTGGTCCCGCCGCAGGCTGTCAGAAGAGTCACTGCCACGATAACTGCCAGAACGCTGGAGAGAGTCTTCTTCATTTTCATAGTCTTTTCCTCCTTGTATTCTCCGGTTTTACGGAGTGAGTGATAGTTGCATTATACCACGGATTTGCATTTTTGCAAGTTCAAAATTGCATAGCGTGCCCGTCATCCCCCATTATATCCCGCAAATTGACGGATTCTGTGCGATTTTTGATGGACGATTATGCAGAAATTCGAGTCGGCATTCATTGCAAGCCGTCACCGTTTGTGCAATATCGCCATCCGATTCAGACTTTTTGGCTTTTATTTACAGCATTCCTCCAAAATGTTCCTGCACGGCGGAAAAGCGTATTCTGCCGGCGGATTATCGCATAAAAAGCGCCCCTGCTGACCGGCAATTTGTCGTCAGCAGGGGCACAGAAGCCTTATTTTTGTTCCATCAGGTGCTGAATCAGGGTCTTGTCCGCCCGGTGGTACACCTTGCCGTCCCAGCGGAGATTGGGGCCTTTTCCGCACAGACGCATACAACCCACCCGTTTCACGGTCACACCCTTGGGCGCGTTTTTTTCGGCGTAATCCGCCAGAAACGCGGCTTTGCCGCAGTTCGGCCCGGCGCACAGCTCCATGCAGTGTCCCCCGGACAGCCGCGCTCTGGGAATCCGTCGGATCAGCGCCAGCACCAGCGGCTCCCGAATCCCATAGAATTCCGCGATTCTTGCCGGAGTCTCCGCCGGAATGCTGCCGTTTTCCTTCTGAATCTCCTTCAGCAGGGCAATCAGGGCGTTCTGGTCCCCCGGCGCGCCCTGACGGCGGTAGTATTCCAGCGCTTCTTCCAAATTCCATTCCATATTGTTCCCTCCGTTGGCAGGACACGCCCCGGCAGTATCTGCCGGGGCGCTCAACAGATTTATTATAGCACGGTATCTCACCGCAGTCAATTATAATTCCCCTTCAGAGCCGATTTTCTCCTATTTGCACGGATAATACAACACTTTTTTAGAAAGGTTTCCATCTTGTATTTTCAGAACTGCGGTGTTACTATATAGCTACAAAGAGGTGATACCAATGATCTAGTTCACCCCAGATTCCCATGAAAAACGGAATCGAAAGACGGATCTCACCTTTTCTTCCGATAACATAAATTTCTAGGAAACCATACTATAGGAATTGAGACGGAAGCAATTCAAAAAATGAACCACCGAGATCGCGTCTTACTTTGCAGAAAGCGAGGTTACCCAATGATTGACCCCTACTGTTCCATGAAATAACCCTCGGCAGCTACCGGATGATGGAGCCCGCCGAGGGTTATTTCTTTTTGCGGCGAGTCGCCGCTGACAATGCGTTACGGACGCTGACGGTAATCGCTACACCATTGGGTACAGCTCGGTATCGTTCTCTCGTAGAAACGGGGGAACGTTCTTTTTTTGTCAAATTGCAAATTTTCCCCTTGACTCTCACCTAACGTCATAGTGTACAATCGGCTTTGACAGGAGGGATTGCCATGCTGACCGTAAAACAGCTGGCGCAAAAATGCGGTGTGAGTGTGCGCACGCTCCACCACTATGACGCCATCGGGCTGCTCAGGCCCGCCAAAACCACCGAAGCCGGCTACCGGCTCTATGACGAAGCCGCGCTGGAACGGCTGTACCTCATCCTCCTGTTCCGGGAGCTGGGGTTCCGGCTGAAGGACATCCGCGGTATTCTGGACGCGCCAGACTTCGACCGCAACCGGGTATTGGAGCAGCAGATTGCTCTGCTGGAACGCAAACAGCGCCATTTGGAGTACATCACCAATATGGCGCGCTTAGTCAAACTGATGGGAGTGAACAACTTGGAATTTGAAGGCTTTGATGTAAATAAAATCGACGATTACACCGAGCAGGCCAAAACCCTCTACGGCAAAACCGATGCCTACCGGGAATTTGAGCAAAATGCAAAAAGCCGCACAAAGGCGCAGTCTGATGCGGTCAATGCGCAGGTCATGGACTATTTCGTCCGGCTGGGCGCGCTGAAAGGGCAGGCGCCGGACAGCAAGGCTGTGCAGAATTGGGTGCAGCAATTGCAGGCGTTCTTTACGGAGAACTACTATACCTGCACCCCGGAAATTCTCATGAGTCTGGGGCAAATGTATGCCGGCGGCGGCGCTATGACGGAAAACATCGACGCCGCAGGGGGCGAGGGCACCGGTGCCTTTGCCCGGGACGCCATTGTCATCTATTGCCAGAAGTAAAACGCAGCCCCGCCTTTACCCGGCGGGGCTGCATTATGTATCGGTTTTACAGAGTGCAGGAAGCAACCACGCTGTAGCCCTCGGGCAGGGCAATCTGCCTGGCATCCTTACCCAGCTTCCAAGTGACCTTTCCCGCCCAGGCGGAGGCCGCGGCAGCAAAGTGCAGCATGACTACGCCAAGGCTCAGCTTGCCGTCGATTTCCGTGTTGTATTCGTCGGGACGGCTGACCAGCACCACCTGACCGTCCACCATGACGAAGCCGTAGGCCTGCCGGTTTAGGTAGCTGGGCGACAAAGACGCGGCATAGAAGGCCTCCCACAGCATATCGTCGTAGAAGCCGATGTGCTCGTCCACGCCCTGGGTTTCGCCCCAGCTGTTCAGGAACACCATATCGCTCACGGGACGCTTGGGGTCAAAATAGTGCCGCTTGGCGCTGATGTCCACATTGGACATACTGAGAATGTTGATGCGCATATGCTTTCTGGCCTTGGCGGGGTAGCCGAAGGCCGCAATGGCGGCGACTTCCAGTTCCGACTCGATGCCCAGCGCCGCCTTGACCGCGCCGCTGTCAGTGAAGGTCAGCCAGCAGGAGCCGAAACCCATGTCCTCCAGCTTCAGCGCCAAATCCTCCATCATAAAGCCCGCGTTCTCATAGGCAAGCTCCGCCTTTTCGGACAGCAGCACCAGATACTGGGGTGCGCCCACCAGGAACTCATTGTAGCCCGCCGCGCCCTCCAGCGCCTGGCGGGTGTGGTCGCCGAAAATCCACAGCTCGGTGCGGATGCCCGGCACCAAACGCTGGCAGGCGTTCTGATAATAGGTTTCCAGCTCCGCGCAGACAGCGTCCCCCACCTTCTTATCCGTAAATTGGCGGGCAGACTTTCTGTTCTGAATCAACACGTTGTAATCCATGGATACTCCTCCTAAAAAGAATTGACGTTTGTCATTTTTCATAAAATAATCTCGATTCTGCACCTGTTTTTAGTATAGCGTAAACCAAATTCCCTGTCAAGGCTTGCAAATCTTTTTTCTTTCTTGAGAAATGGAAAGCTCTGGGGTATAATGCAGGCATCCAAAAACGAAGGAAGAGATTCTTATGGACAAATGGAAGAAATTTCTCGCCCGCAAGGATGTGGTGTTCACCCTGCAGCGCTACGGCATTGACGCCCTCGGCGCCATGGCCCAGGGCCTGTTCTGCACCCTGCTGGTAGGCACCATCCTCAACACGCTGGGTCAGCAGTTCGGCATCGCCTTTCTGCAAAACGCAATCGTCACCATCGGCTCCGGTGAGGGTGCGGTGAAGTACACCATCGGCGGCCTGTGCTCCGCCATGGTCGGCCCCGGTATCGCCGTGGCCATCGGATTTGCCCTGCACTGCCCGTCGCTGGTGCTGTTCTCCCTGATCCCCGTGGGCTTTGCCGCCAACGCCATGGGCGGTGCGGGCGGTCCCCTGTCCGTGTACTTTGTAGCCATCGTGGCTGCCGAGTGCGGCAAGCTGGTTTCCAAGGAGACGAAAATCGACATTCTTGTAACTCCCATCGTCACGGTGCTGGTGGGCATTCTGGTTGCCGATGTGGTAGCCGCACCCATCGGCGCTGCTGCGGCGGCGGTGGGCACCTTCGTCCGCTGGGCAACGGTTTTGCAGCCCTTCTGGATGGGCATTCTGGTCAGTGTGGTCATCGGCGTAGCCCTGACCCTGCCCATCTCCTCCGCCGCCATCTGCGCGGCCCTGAGCCTGACGGGTCTTGCCGGCGGCGCGGCTGTTGCCGGCTGCTGCGCCCAGATGGTGGGCTTCGCCGTCATGAGCTTTAAAGAAAACCGCTGGGGCGGTCTGGTGGCCCAGGGCGTTGGCACCAGTATGCTGCAAATGCCCAACATCGTAAAGAACCCCAAAATCTGGATTCCTCCCACGCTGGCTTCCGCCATTACCGGCCCTCTGGCAACCTGCCTGTTCAAGCTGGAAATGAACGGCGCCGCCGTGTCCTCCGGCATGGGCACCTGTGGCTTTGTGGGCCAGATTGGCGTGTACACCGGCTGGGTCAGCGACATTGCCTCCGGCGCAAAGACCGCCATCACCGCTATGGACTGGGCTGGGCTGGTGCTGATCTGCTTCGTGCTGCCCGCCGTGCTCAGCTGGGTGTTCTGCGAGCTTCTGCGCAAAAAGGGCTGGATTAAGGAAAACGACCTGAAGCTGGAGCTGTAATCCGCACTACGACTAACCCATCTGAAATCCATCAAAGGACCCCGGTTTTTGCTTTGCAAAAACCGGGGTCCTTTGACTGCCTGGGGACTGTTTACAATAACCCCTTGCTTTGTATAAAGGTCAGGAAAGAAGCTCTAGGGAACCTCTGATTAAATCGGTAAGAGCTGGTGACGAGGAATTTTGGCTCAGCCGAAAGTACTGAAATTGCGGGAATACTTTGTGTATTTCCCAATTTCAGTACTGCACGGATGGGGCAAAAGACCTGTCATCCAGCCGAAGCCGATTTATTCAGGGGTTCCCTAGTTCATACAGACGGTAGATTTTACGGTAAAGCTTCTCTGAAAACATTGCCCGGAAGAAACCCCGCTCCAACGGCTTCAGCTCATTGACCAGCGCATCCGGCGTAAACGAGTGCCCCCCTTTGCATTTGATTTTCGTATCCTTCAGCACGCTTTGCACGTCGTCGATGCCATACAGTTCCGTAACACCCACGTCATTGACGGGATTTTTGTATCTGGATGCCTTCGCGCCAAATTCCGTATAAACGTCCATGAGAATATGAAGGCGGGAATACTTCTTCTCCAGCGTCTGAAATAGGCGGCGCACCTGCCCGTTTGTCAGGTACATACTGACGCCTTCCAGAATCACAACCGCCGTTTCGCCATCCGGAAGATTCCCGATTTGTTCTGTGTCCGAGACATCAACCGCCATCATGTGGTAGGAAGCATTTTCCTTATAGTATTTTCTCCGCAGGGAAAGCACCTCCGGGAAGTCTCCGTCAATCCAGCTTCCATACGGCTCTTTCACCCGCAGACATCTGCTGTCCAGACCGCAGCCAAGATGCAGGACCAGCGCGTCCCTGTTCTCCCGGAGCATGGCATCCGTCCAGTCGTCGAACACCCTTGCCCGCATTGCCATATTGTAGGTCAGCCATTTTGATTTCGACTTGCCGTGCATGGGAAACGCTTCCGCGTTCCAGATTTTCTCAGCCGCAGGGTCCTTCAGAATGATGCCTTTTTTGCTGACCTGTGATTTTCCGTACAGCGGGATAAACAGCGTTTTATTGACTTCGTTCATGGCTCCTCCTCCAATGCTTCCAAGGCGAACACCCCGGCAAAAGCCGGGGGCAGAGCGTTTAGTTGGTGTAATTGTCGAAATAGCCCTGAATGTGGATGATGGGGGTGCCCTTGTCGCCGGAGCCGGAGGTCAGATCGCACAGAGAGCCGATGAGGTCCGTCAGGCGGCGGGGGGTGGTGCCCTGAGAGGCCATGGAGCCTGCCAGATCGCCCTTCTCCCGGATGCGCTGGGAGATGGCTTCTTTCAGCGCGTCACCGTTCAGGTCAGCAAAGTCGTTGTCCGCCAGATACTTGAGCTTCAGCTCGTTGGGGGTGCCTACCAGGCCGGAGGTGAAGGCGGGAGACACCACCGGGTCCGCCAGCTCCCAGATTTTTCCCACGGGGTCCTTGAAAGCGCCGTCGCCATAGACCATGACCTCCACCCGCTTTCCGGTCTTCTCCCTGAACCGGGCCTGAATGTCCTCCACCAGAGCCTGGCAGTCCCGGGGGAACAGTTTGACCGTAGATTCGGTGGACTTGTTGGAACCCAGCAGGCCGTAGCGCTCGTTGCAGCCGCTGCCGTCCACAGGCGCGTTCAGAATGTCGTCCAGACCGCAGACCTTCTCGGCCCCGGCCTCCCGCAATAGCCGCTTGGTACGTTCCCGGGTGTGAATGTCGCAGGCCAGCACGTTTTTGGTGTAATCCAGAATCACTCTGGGGTCGTTGGCGAAGATGACCTCCACTTCCGCGCCCTCCTCCTTGATGAGGTCGGAGTAATACTGAACGTAATCCACCAGCGTAAAGGGGTGCCGGTTCTCACCGAACAGGGTCCGATAGCGCTCCAGGGTCAGCACGTCGCTGAAGGGGTTGACCTTTGCCGCGTCCAGCTTGTCCAGGGATACCAGCTCGTTGCCCACCTCGTCGGCAGGGTAGCTCAGCATCAGTACGATTTTCCGGGCGCCCCGGGCAATGCCCCGCAGGCAGATGGCGAACCGGTTTCGGGACAGGATGGGGAAGATGACGCCGATGGTCTCCCCGCCCAGCTTGGAGCGGACATCGGCGGCAATGGCGTCCACGGACGCGTAATTGCCCTGAGCACGGGCTACCACGGATTCGGTGACGGCGACCACGTCCCGATCCCGCAGTTCATAACCCTCGCTGTTCGCGGCCTCCAGAACGCTGTCTACCACGATCTTCGCCAGATCGTCGCCTTCCCGAATGATGGGGCCGCGGATGCCTCTGGATACGGTTCCGACTTTTCTTTCCATAGATAAATACCTCGTTTCTCCGATCGGGGCTGCCGGCCCGGTCGGAAAGAATATTGATAACTCGGTAATTATACCGTATTTCCCCCGCTTTTTCAACGCATTTTTGTAAAATCCCGGTCAATTTCCACGGAAGCCGGGTTTTTTTCTTTTGATAACGCTTCCAATTTCCGCATTTCGCAGTCAACGCCAAAAAAGGGACGCAATTTTTGGTGTAACTTAGAAATCCCTATCCGCTTTCTTGACAGAATTTGAATGCTATGGTAAATTTTAGCTAGTGTACTAGCGGTTCTGCTGCCACAGCGGAGCCAGCGGCTCGCCCGGCGGCGGATTTTTCTCTGCCGGGGGTATTTTCGTTGCCCGGCGCCAATGCCGGGTCTCATTGTTTACAAAGAATTCGCTGCTCAACGCCTGTCAATGTCATGCGGCTGCTGCGGGGTGATACGCCATGGTAACGCAAAAGAAAATACTGGTTGTCGAGGACAACGCGCTGAACAGAGCTATGCTGGTGGAAATTCTGGCCGATCGGTATACAACGCTGGAGGCGGAAAACGGTCAGGTGGCTCTGGATATTCTGCGCGCAGATCCGGACAGCATCGCCCTGATTCTGCTGGACGTAGTGATGCCCGTTATGGATGGCTATACCTTTCTGGACATCGTCAAGCAGGATGCCCGGTTGTCTCTGGTTCCCGTCATCATTGTGACCCAGTCCAACTCTGAGGATGCCGAGGTCACTGCGCTGGCCCACGGCGCCGCAGACTTTGTGCCCAAGCCCTACCGGCCTAAGGTCATTCTGCACCGCATCGCCAGCATTATCCACCTGCGGGAAACTGCCGCCATGATGAACCAGTTCCAGTACGACCGGCTGACCCGGCTGTACAGCAAAGAGTTTTTCTTCCAGAAGGCCCAGGAAATTCTGGTGCGCAGCCCCGGTAAGGCATACAATATCGTCTGCTCCAACATCGTCAATTTCAAGCTCTACAACGATACCTTCGGCATCCCCGCCGGTGACCGGCTGCTGATAAATTTCGCCGCGGGTATCGCGGAGTATCTGGGTGAGGAGGGCGTCGCCGGACGCTATACCGCCGACCGGTTCGTGTGTCTTCAGGAGCGGGGCCGGGAAACCGCCCAGCGTACGATCCGTGAGCGGATGCGCCGCACCGGCACGCCGGAGGATCAGCGCAATGTGGAGGTCAAGTGGGGCATTTACGAAATCGTTGACCGGTCTGTGCCCATAGAATATATGTGCGACCGGGCCATGCTGGCGGCGGACAGCATCAAGGGGCAGTACAACCAGTCCATCGCCATCTATGACGACATTCTGCGCCGGAAGCTGCTGCGGGAGCAGAGCATCACCTCCACCATGGAGTCCGCTCTGGCAGGCAATCAGTTTACCGTCTATCTTCAGCCCAAGTATCGGGCCAGCGACAGCCGGCTGTGCGGCGCGGAGGCGCTGGTGCGGTGGATTCACCCGGAGTGGGGCTTCATGTCCCCCGGCGAGTTCATTCCCCTGTTTGAAAAGAACGGCTTTATTTCCAAGCTGGATCAGTTTGTGTGGGAGCGAACCTGCCAGCTGCTCCGGCTGTGGCAGGACAAGGGCTACCTGCCGCTGCCCATTTCCGTCAATGTCTCCCGGGCGGATGTGTATCAGTCCGATCTGGCGGATTTTCTGCTGGCTCTGACGAAAAAATACGGCGTCGACCCGAAGCTTCTCCATCTGGAGATCACCGAGAGCGCCTATCCCGAAAACTCCAAGCAAATCATCTCCATGGTGGATCAGCTGCGGTCCCGGGGCTTCATCATCGAAATGGACGACTTCGGCAGCGGCTATTCCTCCCTGAATATGCTCAGCCAGCTGCGTCTGGATGTTCTGAAGCTGGATATGAAGTTCATTCAGAACGAGACCGCCCAGAATTCGGATCGGGGCATTCTGCGGCTGATGGTGGAAATGGCCCACCGTATGAACCTGAGCGTGGTGGCAGAGGGCGTGGAAACCCAGCAGCAGCTCAGCCGCCTTCAGGAAATCGGCTGCGACTATGTGCAGGGCTACCTGTTCTCCAAGCCCCTTCCTCAGGAAGAATATGATATCCTGCTCTGCCGCTTCTCCCAGCAGCTGGATATTCCGCTGCCCTCCGTGCCGAAGCTGGCCCAGCCCCATCCGTATCTGCTGGCGGCGGAGGAGGATCCCCGCTGCCGCAAGCTCCTGCGGGAGGCCTTCGCGGAAACCTATGAGGTTGTGGAGGTGGTGGACTGCGCCCAGGCGCTGGAGTTCCTCGCCTGCCACGCCCAGGAGCTTTCGGCAATGATCGTCAGCAGTACCCTGCCGGAACCGGGGGCGCCGGTGATTATCAGCGCCCTGCGCCGGGCTACCGCCCCGCGCCGGATCCCCGTCATGGTCATGACACCGCCTCAGCGGGAGCTGGAGGTGCAGGATCTGGGACTGGACGTGGACGACATCGCCTATAAGCCCAGAGATCTGCTGTGCCTGCACTGCCTGCGCCGGCGGATGGAGTGGATGCATACCCTCGCCGCTTACCAGTCCCGGGAGCGTTCCGTGGTTTCCGAAGCCTGTCAGGACTACCTGACGGGTCTGCTGAACCGCCGGGGGCTTCAGGCCGCAATGGACGCCATGCAGAAATCGGACTTCCCCATAGCGGTATACCTGTTCGACATAGATTGCCTCAGACAGGCAAACGACCAGCTTGGACACGGCGCCGGCGACCGGATCCTGAAGCATTTCGCGGATGTGCTGCACCGGAATACCCACAGGGGCGACATTCTGTGCCGGTACGGCGGCGATGAATTTGTCATGGTCCTCAAGGCCATCCCTTCCGCCGACGCGGTGCGGCGCAAGGGCGCCGATATCTGTGCCGGAATCACGCAGCTGCAATTCCCCGAGGGCTACAGCGCAACCTGCTCCGGCGGTGTGGTGCTATGCGTGGAAGCGGACGTGTGTCCCAGCGTGCTCATTGAGCGGGCGGAGGAAGCGCTGGAGCAGGCAAAGCATCTGCAGAAGGGACCCTGCCTTCTGTGGGGAGATCAAAGAACCAGCGGCGGCACAGTTTTGGAAGCGTGCCGCCGTTCTTTGTGACCAAATCACGGAAAAGAATCCGACGAACTGGTAGAATACAGACAACCTAATAGGCTGACTTAAAGCGCGATAAATTGTAATTCAGTTGACAGTTGAAAGTTGACAGTTAAGGAGTCCCTTCGGGACAATTGAAATAAAAATGGTGAAAAAAGCAGGTATTCCAGCAAGAATCTTTCGCATTTCGTATCTTTGCACTTATATTAATTCATCCCGCAGGGATACCACAACTGTCAACTGTCAACTCTTACAAGTACCAATTTATCTGTCGGCTTCCGTCAGGCCAATACAAAAAACAGGAGGGAACTACCATGGCTGTCAATTTAAAACCATACGTCTACAAAAAGGGAACAAATCCCGGACTGGACGAAGAATTCGCCGCCGCCAGTGACTACGGCTGGGTGCGGCCCGGTCAGACCGCCGTTTTCTGGCGGAACGGTCTGCGCTGGTACGCCGTTGCCCTGTCCGAGGTGCAGCGGATTTTCCGCCGGGTGGTGCCGGTTTACGGCAAGCTCTGCTGCGGCGGGCATAGCTTCATTATGGAGCGGCTGGTGCTGATCCTCAAAGACGGCACGGAGCTGGATCTGTATATCGGCGATGACATGGAGCCAAAAGCCGCCGCCCTGTTGGAATATCTGAAAGAGGGGCATCCGGAGATTGTTTTCGGAAAGCCGGCGGCAGTGCCGCCAGCCAATGCGTGCGCGGCTGATCAGTAATCGCTATGCCACTGGGCAAGCTCGGTATCGGCACCAATACGAACACCCCTTCCGAGTTGGAAGGGGTGCGGGTTTATTCGTCTGTTTTCTCCGGGAACTCCACCTTGGGAATAAACCGGTGGGCCACCTTGCCCTGGCCCTTTTTCTTGACGTAGAAATAGCCGATAAGGGAGAATACCACCGCGCCGATGAAGTTCACGAACAGGTCCTTCATGGTGTCGATGATGCCGATGTCCAGATAGCCCCCCAGTCCCAGAGCCTGCCGGGTTCCATCAGAATGCACCACGATCACGTCAGCAATGTCCCGGACGTGCACCACCGTGTTAGTCAGAGTGGGGTCCAGGTTCACGGAATGGATGGCGTGGACGATGGTGTCCTTCTGCATATCCATGCCCAGAAAATAGTCGCCGCTGAATTCAAAGAACTCCCACAGCACACCCACCGTCATGGAAAAGCAAAAGGAGACGATGGCAAGGTACAGGGGCGACAGCTGGAAGGTAAACCGGTCGTTGCGGTTCATCATGTCCACCAGCGCAAAGCCGATGGCGGCGCAGAGGAAGCCGTTGATGGTGTGCAGCATGGTGTCCCAGTGGGGCACCCGGACGTAGAAGCTGTTCAGCTCTCCTAAGATTTCCGCCGCGAAAATAAACAGCAGAATCACAATTTCCAGCGTATCCGGCAGTACAATCTTCAGACGCCGGGAGATGATGCTGGGCAGAATGAGCAGCACCAGCGACAGAGCGCACAGGAATACGCTCTGATACTCCCGGCGCAGCACCGCGCGGACGAGGATAAAGATGATCAGTCCGCGCAGTACCAGATAGACCGTCAGCGTGGTTTTATTCTTGTAAAATCGGTTTTCCTTCAATTCATGTGACATGGCAGTGCCTCCATTTCCTCCTTCAGCCGCTCCAGCAGCAGCCCCCGGGCATAATACATGGTCTCATATTTCAAATACATCAGAGCGTTTTCGTCCCAGAGATACCGCAGGCGGGCCGGAAATTCCTCGTCCCCCAGCCACAGCTGCACTGCGATTGGCAGGCCGTCAAAGACCTCAATGGCGTAGGCAATGTCACCGGTGGGCAATGGTCTTCCCCCAAGGGCCTCGCAGGCTGCCCGGAACCGGTCCGGTTTGGACTGAAAGAATTCCGCGTCCGGGTCCTTTTCCTCCAGCAGCTTCTGGTGAAAGGCATGACCGAATTCCGCCATATTTTTCCACCTGCCGCTGATGAACCGGTCCTCCCGGCTGTCGCAGACAAAATCCAGCAGGGTCATGACCTCCTCGTGGGTGTTGGCGTCCTCCCAGCCGCTTCTGCCCTCCCGTTCCAGATCGCCGGTATGCCTGCTGAGCCGGTAGCGCCGGGCAAGCAGCACGGGATAGAGAAAATCTTCGTCAAAGTCAAGATGCAGCTTGCGAATCAGGGCCTGCTGGTCGTAGGTCAGGAAACAGGCCTTTGCCTGAGCCGCCTGCAAAAGATAGTTGTTCGTTCGTGCCATAAAATCACCACAGTTTGTTACATAATGCAAAATAAAGGTGTCCGCTTCGCGGACTTATCTCAACCATTTCCGAAGGGAATACCATTATTTTGCATTTATCATTCCGCATTTTGCATTCTAACGCTTATCATACCACCAATCTGCGAAAATCGCAAGAAATCCTTAAGGGTTTCCTTGTTTACTTTTGTTACCTTCTATGATAGAATAGTCATAATCCCGAAAAAGTGAGTTGATTTCTGTGGATTTTGACAGCACGAGAGTAAAAATCGATCTGGATGCCATTGCTTCCAATATGGATGCCATCCGGGAAAAGGCCGGTGTACCCGTTATGGCGGTGGTTAAGGCCGACGCCTACGGTCACGGTGCGGTACAGGTTGCGCGGCTTCTGCAAGACAAATGCGCCTTTTTCTGCGTCAGTTCGATTCTGGAGGCCATGGAGCTGCGGCAGGCTGGACTGTCCACCCCCATTCTGATTCTGGGCCACACGCCGGCGGACGCGTTCCCCACCGCCATCCGGGAGGGCATCCGCCCTACGATTTACCGCATGGAAGACGCTCTCGCCCTGTCCAAAGCCGCCCAGTTTCTGGAGCTGCCCGCCCGGTTCCACTTCGCCGTGGATACCGGCATGAGCCGCATCGGCTTTCAGGTAAATGAGGAAGACGCGGATATCTGCGCCCGGATTGCCAACCTGCCGGGCCTGTTCGCCGAGGGCCTGTTCAGCCACTTCGCCACCGCCGACTGCGCGGATTTGAGCAGGGCGGAACAGCAGGCGGAACGCTTCGCGGAATTTGACGGAATGCTGCGCCGGCGGGGCGTGAAGGTTCCCATCCGGCACCTGAGCAATTCCGCAGGCCTCATGAATTTCGCCACCCCCTATGAGATGGTTCGCTCCGGCATCATCACCTACGGCATGTACCCCAGCGACGAGGTGGACCCCGGTCGGCTTGCTCTGCGCCCTGCCCTGCAATGGCTCAGCCGGGTTACCCATGTGAAGACACTGCCCGCCGGGCGGGAAATCAGCTACGGCGGCACCTATGTCACCAAGGCCGATACGGTGGTGGCAACCATCCCCGTGGGCTACGCCGACGGCTACCGCCGGAACCTTTCCGGAAAGTTTTATGTGCTGATTCACGGGCAAAAGGCCCCGATTCTCGGCAGAATCTGCATGGATCAGATGATGGTGGACGTGACCGCCATTCCCGGCGTCCAGGTAGGCGACCGGGTCACGCTGGTGGGCATCGATGGAGAGGAAGCCATCACCATGGAGCAGATTTCCGCCCAGGCCGACAGCTTCAACTATGAATTTGTCTGCGGCATCAGCCGCCGGGTGCCCCGGCTGTACGTACAGGGCGGGAAAACCATCCATACCGTCCACTACCTGCTGGACGCATTCTTATAAGTAAGGAGGACCCGAAATGTCCAAAAATCCCAAACACGGCAACACCGCCGTCATTGTGGTGCTGACGGTGCTCATCGTGCTGATGGTCGCTGTCACCGCGTTTCTGATCTATCTGAGCATTGACCTTGTGAACAAAGAAGCGGATATCACGCCTACGCAGGGCAATACGATGCAGCTTCCCACCGGTGCGGCGACCGAACCGGCGCAGACGGAGACCACGGTGCCTCCCACCACGGAAGCGCCGGAGGTGGAGCACGTTGTTGCCACCGCCACCATCGGCGCCGTGGGCGACCTTTTGATGCACAAGCCGGTGTTCGACACCTGCCGCAAAAGCGACGGAAGCTATGACTTTTCCTCCATTTTCCGCTACTGCAAGGATGTGATTTCCGGGCTGGACTACGCCATTGCCAACCTGGAAACCACCTTCGGCGGCGACAACTATGTCTATCAGGGCAACCCCGCCTTCAACTGCCCCGACCCGCTGATCGACGCGGTGAAGGACGCGGGCTTTGATATGCTGCTCACCGCCAATAACCACGCCGGCGATACCATGAACGACGGCATTCAGCGCACCATCGAAACCGTGCGAAACGCCGGACTGGCCACGCTGGGCTCCCAGCTCAGCGGAGAAAACCGCTACTCCGTGGTAGATGTAAACGGCATCAAAATCGGCATGGTCTGCTACACCTGGGCCTACAGCGGCAACGGCAGTTCCTTCTCCCTCAACGGCCTGACCCCGGTAAAGGACGAGGGGCAGATGAATTACTTCGTGAACACCAACCCGGACAAGCTGTATAACGAGCTTGGCCCCATCCTGGAGGGCATGAAGGCTGACGGCGCGGAGGCCACCATGATTTTCCTCCACTGGGGGCAGGAATATCAGCTGGTGGAGAACGCCGCCCAGGATAAAATGGCCCAGAAGCTGTGCGACATGGGCTTTGACGTCATCGTCGGCGGCCATCCCCATGTGGTGCAGCCCATGGCGGTGCTGGAAAGCACGGAAAATCCCGGCCACAAGACCTACTGCATCTATTCTCTGGGCAACGCCGTGTCCAACCAGCGCAACGGCTATATCTCCGCCTGTCCCGGGGCCCACGGCGAGGACGGCCTCCTGTTTACCGTGACCTTTGAAAAGTATTCCGACGGCAAGGTGTATGTGGCGGGGGTTGACGCCCTGCCCACCTGGGTGAATATGCAGGCCAACACCGGCGCGAAGGAATACAACATCGTCCCTCTGGACAAGGAAAGCGAAGACGCATGGGGCAATCTGGGCATGACCGCTGATCAGGTGAAGCTGGCCCAGCAGTCCTACCAGCGCACCATGAAGATCATCGGCGAGGGGCTGAAAGCCTGTCAGGATGATCTGGCACAGGGCAGGGCCGACCGGGAGCAGTATTACCTGGACCTTCTGAGCCATCCCGAGTGGCTGGAAACGGAAGCCTACGAGGAAACCGTGGCTGAGACGGCTGCAGAAGAAACCCTTCCCGAAGCGGCGTAAGACCGTAGTCCCCTGCGTCGGCGAAAGCAGAATATTGTTAATTAAGCAGTACTGGCGCGGCAGCGCCCATGCCTTCCCCCAAGGGGAAGGTAGCCGAGCATCAGCGAAGTCGGATGAGGATTGGCGACAGGTATTTCCTTGCTGCAAGGTTGGTAAAAGAGGTATAAGCCTGACAGTTGGTTCCATTTTATCCTCTCGCATACGAAATAGAAAGTGTTCGTCGTCCCTCATCCGCCCCAGTGTGTGCACTGGGGCACCTTCCCCCCGGGGGAAGGTTTTTGCCCACTAAAGAACAATCTACCTGACGTAGGAGCTGGCGTCCCCGACGCCCCCTACGGAGCGTAGGTTGCCGGATTTCCGTTTTCGTGTTATTCTGGTCACAGAAAGGAAGTGACCGACATGAATACCTATGTCACAGGAACCACCATCAAACAGCTGCGGGAAGCAAAGCGCCTGACCCAGGCGGAACTGGGGGAGAAGATCGGCGTCAGCAGCAAAACCGTCTCCAAATGGGAGACCGCCAAGGGCCTGCCGGATATCTCCCTGCTTCAGCCCCTGAGCCAAGCTCTGGGAGTCTCGGTCATCGAACTGATGAACGGCGAGCAGATTACCAACCGGAACCGCTCCAGCAACCTCCTGCGGGCAAAATTCTACGTCTGCCCGGTCTGCGGCAACGTGCTCTGGGGCTTTGGGAACGCCATGGTCAGCTGCTGCGGCGTGACATTGCCGGCGCTGGAAGCGGAGGAGCCGGACGATGCCCATACCCTGACTGTGGAAACGGTGGAGGATGAACACTGTCTGCGTCTCCCCCACCCCATGACCAAGGAGCACTGCATCTCCTTCGCGGCCTATGTGACCACAGACCGGATTCAGCTGGTGAAATTCTATCCAGAGGGAGACGCCCAGACCCGAATGCAGCTCCGGGGGCACGGTATCCTGTATTGGTACTGCAACCGCCACGGCCTGTTTTGTCAGAGGCGGTAAAAAACGCTTGACAAAGCCACTGAAACCATGTATACTAATTAGGCACTCTGATGAGCGCCTATGGACGATTAGCTCAGCTGGCTAGAGCATCCGCTTGACGTGCGGAAGGTCATAGGTTCGAGTCCTATATCGTCCACCAAAAAGAGAAGCGCACCCGCTGGGTGTGCTTCTCTTTTTGTTAGGCATAGGACTCGAACCCATCTAAATGCGACACGCCGGTGGCGTGTCGCTGGGCGGCGGCTGGACGACGCCCACTCCATACTGTAATCGAGTCCTATATCGTCCACCATACATGAAAAATCCGAACTACTTCCCAGTCGGGAACGGGTTCGGATTTCTTCTTTATATCAAAGATATTACATACTGAGTTCATGCCCCCGGTTTTGCCTTGCGCATAACCGGGGGCTTTGTACATTCGACGAAACAATCCTCTTTCGGTACAATCATAGCATCAACCAAAAGGAGGACTGCATATGGAAATTCAGTACATTCGCGTTGGAGATTACTATATTCCAGACCTGACGCTACCGGAAGAACCCCGCCCCATCGGCAAGTAGGAACGGCATGAGTTTTTTCTGGCAGATATCCAGTGCGGTTGCTCTCTGGAAAGGTATGGAAAATTCGGGAGTACTGGATGTATTTCCCATTTATCATACTGAAGTCAGAGAGCAAAAGATCCGCTCGCCTGCCGTAGACGAATTGCTCAGATTTCGCCAGTGCTTATTCACTGTATATCGCTTTGGGCAGAGCCTTTCCGGCGGCGTAGTAGACAGTGAACAGAACGAACAGCAGCAGATTGTGGCCGATCATGCACCCCCAAGCGCTGACCAGCCCCATCCCCAGCAGGCGGGTACACAGGAACGTACCGAGAATGCGGACGCCCCACATTCCGGCGATGTTGAACAGAAACGGAATCGTGGTTTTTCCGATTCCCTGCATCAGCCCCTCCAGCACAATGGGCACCCCATAGAAAGGTTCGGAAACCGCCACCATCCGCAGTACGGTGACGCTCAGCTTCGTCACCTGCGGGTCTCGGGAAAACAGGCCTACCAGCTCAGGCGCGAACAGGAAGAGCATTCCGCCGGAAAGCAGCATCAGCCCAACCTCCAGAGGAAGGAAGGTGCGGCCAAGGTTTCTCAGTCTTCTGCCGTCCCGGGCACCGTAGGCGTTGCCCGCCAGCGCTGCCGCGGCAGTCTGCATTCCCCAGCCGGGGATGTAAAACAGGGATTCCACCGTATTGGCAATGGTGTGAGACGCGGCGGATACATCCCCCAACGCATTAATCATGGACGCGAAAGCCACATAGCCCAGAGAGGTGCCGAAGCGCTGGAGCATATTCGGAACCGCTACCTTCAGGCAGGGCTTCAGCACCTGGGGATCCGGCGCAAACCGCTGCCCCCGGGGGCAGATCAGCGGATGCCGCCACAGCCTGACCGCCATGGAGATCCCGCCGTAGGTGTATGCGACGGCGCTGGCGGCAGCCGCGCCGTTGATTCCCCAGCCGGCGCCCCACATGGGAAAGGAAATCCCCATCAGATGAGCCGTACCGGCGGGGTAGATGAGGAGCGTATTCAGCAGGACGTTCAGGAAGTTTACCTGCAAGCCAACCTTCATGGGCGTTCGGGAGTCACCAACAGCCCGGAGCACCATGCTGAACAGAATGTTCATGGTGCGAAACAGCATACTCAGATACAGAATGCGGAAATACTGCGCCGCCGCATCCCGGATTGTGGGCGCCACCTGCATCCACCGGACGATGGAGCCGCTGAGACTGGTGGTGAGAATCGTCAGGACGACTCCCACTGCCAGTGCCATGAGGGCAGACTGGGCGGCGGCTCTTTTGGCTCGTTCCTGCTCTCCCGCGCCGACAGCCTGGGAAATATAGGCCAGAAAGCCCACGCCCAGCGCAGATACGGTGCCGTTTACCAACCAGGAAACCGTGCCGGTAGCCCCCACCGCTGCTGTCGCCTGGGTGCCCAGAGAGCCGACCATGGCGGTGTCGATATACTGCACCGCCGTCTGCATCAGCTCCTGCAGCATGGTGGGCCAGGCCAGTGCGAAAATGACGCCCAGCATAGGGGCATCCAGCCGCTTTTTACCCATGATTTCTCCTTCTGTTTCCATTCAATGTTGTTCATCCAGTATACAGAAAACGATTCCCAATTGCAAGAGGGCAGTGCACCAAAGCCTCCGGCACCAACCGGAGGCTTTTTGTATGTTTTGCGGAGTTATGGCTGCTCCGGAAGGAATGCGCGCAGATACTGACAGGTTCTGTCAATAGAGGTATGGGGGTCTTCCCAGTAAATGGAGTCGTTGATTTCCAGATCCAAACATCCCTGATAATCGTGCCGTTCCAGTGTACGAACATACCCTTCCAGCCGCTCCCGGCCGAAGTCTCCGTCGCCGAGGATCAGATGATGACTATCGGAGTAGTGAACCCACGCCAGCTTCTCGCCGAAGGTTTCACAGTAGGCTTCCAGGTTTTCTCCCGCCACCTCCATAGCTACCAGATCTACACAGACTTTAAGGTTGGGAGAGCCTACAAGGGACAGCATTCTGGAAATATCCGGCAGGGTTGTGCAGAGATTACTCTCATATGGCTGAAGCTGTTCCAGAATCAGGTCTACGCCCATCCGTTCGGCCGTGTCGCACAGAGCGCGGTAGCTGTCGGCAGTCCGCAGAAAGCCTTCCTCCCGGTTCAGATCCCGGCTGTGGCAGCCGGTGTTCAGAAACACCCGGTTTGTACCGAACTGCAGCGCATCCTCCATGGCTGCTTTCATATAATCCAGTGTCCGGCTTCGCAGGGGAAAATCCGGCGTGCTGTAGCTGAACGGGTAACCCAGCGTTTCCGGAGTGTAGATCACCACCTGCATTCCCAGATCGTCCATCGCCCGGCGAAGCTGAGCGATTTTTTGTCCTGCCTCCCGGGAACTGTTATAGTCCAGGCGGCAGTAGTGAGGCGCACCGCCCCACATATCAATTTTTGACAGACCGCATCGTTTCATGGAGTCCAGATAGTAGGCAAAGCTGTACTGGACATACTGAACGCTCATGACAGCCACATCCTGCATGGTAATACGAGTCATTGCAATTCCTCCTGTTCGGTTACAGCGCGTTATGTACAACGCTTCCGTTCAGCAGCGTCAGATCCACCTTCAGGTTCCGGCTGTTCTCCACCGGGGTGGTGAACAGGTTCCCGGACAGGACGGCAATATCCGCCTTTTTCCCAGGCTCCAGCGTGCCCAGGCTATCTTCACAGGACAGATTGTAGGCGCCGCCCCGGGTCCATGCGGTGAGAAGTTCCGTGACGGTCAGCATATTCTGCTTGTTAAAGGGTTCGCCGCCCTCGGGGAAGTAACCGCCTACAGCGTGATAGACGGACTCGGGGATGTTGTCAATCAGCAGAGGCAGATCGGTACCGCAGCTGAGGGGTACGCCGGAATCCGCCATTTTCCGGCGGTTCCAATAGTAGCGCCCCCGATCCATACCGATTTTCTCCGAAATCATGGCGAGCTTTCCCTCCCGGTCGGCAATGGACTGAATCTGGGGATAGATTTCCGCGATCACGCCCAAGGCGCCCATACGCTCCAGATCCCGGGGATCGGAGAATTCCAGATCGGTAATGGCATGGCGGTTGATCACACGGCCCTGGGCGTCCCGCTGGCAGGTTTCGTAAATATCCAGCACTTTGGCAATGGCGGCATCGCCCTGGGCGTGCAGGGAGAAGCGGAAGCCCTCCGCGTCCGCGGCACGGGTCTGCCGGGCCAGACTGTCCCAGTCGATGTTCTGGGCACAGCAGGTGTCGGCGCAGTTGTAGGGCTGCTTCAGATCGCCGCACAGCTGGCTGATGGAACCATCGGTCATCTGGTTATAACCGGAGAATCGGACAAATTCGCCGGTAAACTTTTCACGCATGGCACGTCCGTACGCCAGGTCTGCTTCCTCAGCCACAGGCTGGCTCATGAAGTTCACCCGCAAGGTCAGCTCCCCGGACTGTTCCAGCTCTGCCAGAATGTCCGTGAAGCCATAGAACCGATCAAAGCCCATCTCCTTAACGGAAGTGACGCCCCGGCTGTTCATCATTTTCATATATTTTTTGAATTCCGGAATAATGAAGTCCCGATCCCCCAGAATATCCGGCAGCAGACGGACGTAGGCTTCGGGGTAGCAGGTTTCCGGGGTAAAGCGGTAACGCTCCAAAGCGGCGCTGTTCATCCAGCAGGTTTCGCAGCCCTGGGCAAACAGGATGACCGGGCGGCTGCCAAAGGCCTCGTCCAGAGCGGCAGTGCCGTTGACGGGCACCTCCTGCGCGTTCCAGCCGTGGCACAGCACGCTCTTTTCGGCGGGAATCGTATCGGCGTAGGCTTTCGCGGCCTCAACCAGCTCCCCTTCGGTTTTGCAGGCGCCCAGATCTGCTCCGAGGAAACCCACGGAATAGCCAGTAAAGAAGCAGTGCACGTCCGTGAAGCCGGGGGAAATAGTCCTGTCCCCCAGAGACAGAACCTTCGTATTTGGCCCCAGAATCGCGTCATCCGGCGCGCCGTGGCCGACACAAAGGATTTTGCTGCCCGCCACAGCCACAAAGCCGGCGAAGGGTTCTTCTCCGGCGGCGGTAAAAACGCAGTTGGACTGCAGCACGAGATCTGCGTATTTTGACATAGTACAGTTCACTCCTAACAGTATACGCCGTATGGCGGCGGGATAATGGGGCACTGTGCAGTCGCTGACAACTGCACAGTGCCTTGCTCTGTCGGAAGTGGCAGAAGAATACCGAAATCCGGGATGCCGTTGCACACCAGCATCAAGGATCAAATGCACTATAACACGTTGGGAATCTCAGCGCAAGAGCCCGCCGCCACATTCGTATACTGCGCCAATGCCGCGGGGTGGGTTTTGGACAGAATATGAAATTGGTCCATTCGCAAGCAGCAAAACAATCCAGAACGCGAATCATTGAAAATGGCACCTTTTGAAAATTGGTATACTTACAATTATGGGTATATACCACTTAATCGAAGATAAGTTAGTTCCTTTATATAATATTAAATAAATTCGTAATATTTGAATTTATAAAGTTAGATGATATATTTTTGCCTGTATATTATTTTCTGTCCAGTATCACAGACTTCTTTTTTTTGCTAAATATTTTATAATCATTTTGTCGCAAATGCAAATTGAAATTGGTATTAAAATTCCCTATACTTGTCTCAAAGCTGAGGCGCGGATAAGCCGTAGCTCCGGCGAAAAATAGATATGGGGGATGAAAACATGAATGCGGCAATGATTGGAGACAACTGCATTGATGTCTATGTGCGCATCAATGGCGAGGAGGTCAACCGCCGTTATCCCACCGGGAACTGCGTGGACACCGGCGTGAACCTGCAAAAACTGGGGATTCCTACAGCAATCATCAGCACCACCGGCTCCGACGAAAACGGAACCTGGATGCTGGACACCCTGACCGCAGAGGGACTGGATGTCAGCCACCTGAAGATCGGAGACGGTCAGACAGCCATTACCTACATGGATATGAACGGAAATGACCGGGTGCATGGAGAGTACATTGAGGGCGTGCTGGAAAACATCGTATTCGACGATGAGGACGTGGCCTTCGCTGCCGGGCATGATCTGGTGCATACCGCACTGTGGGGTATGGCAGAGAAGGTGCTGCCCGCTATCAAGGCCGCGGGGTGTAAGGCTATCAGCTTTGACTACGCCGACCGACTGGACCATCCGCTGGTGGAGAGCACCCTTCCCTTTGTGGATTACGGTTTCTATTCCTACCACAAGGAGCGGGATGCCTTCATTGAGGGCTTCCTGAAAGACAAGGTGGATCGTGGCATGAAGATCGCGGTGGCTACCTTCGGTGACAAGGGAAGCCTTGCCTATGACGGGAAGGAATTCACGTCCTTTGGCATTTTCCCGGCGGAACAGGTGGTCAACACCGTGGGCGCGGGCGACAGCTTTATCGCCGGTTTCCTGTACGGGATTTTGCAGGGATGGCAGGTGGAAGACTGTCTGCGCAAGGGCGCGGAGGTTGCCGCTCAGGTGGTGCAGGTTTTTGAGCCATGGGTCAACGCATAATGAGGAGGAGATTCAAATGAGTATGCAGATTGGTATGTTTACATCCGGTTATCAGCGCAATCCCCTGGAGCACTGCTTTCAGGACGCAAAGGAATACGGCTATGATTTCATCGAGCTGTGGGGCGGGCGGCCCCATGCCTACGCCCCGGATCTGAAGGCCGGAGACATCAACGAGGTTCGGCGGCTCATCGACCAGTACGAGATGCCCGTCCGTGGTTATACCCCGGAGCACAACGCCTATCCTTACAACTACATGATTGGTTCCGAAGCACAGCGGGAGGATGCTGTGAATTATCTGAAGCTGTGTCTGGACATGGCCAAGGAGATGGGTGCGGAGTTTGTACTGACCAGCCCCGCCAACGGCGGGTATCTGGCCACCTACGATCAGCTTTGGACCCGGCTGGAAAAGACCATCCGGGAGCTGGGCGATTATGCCGCCAAGCTGGAAATCAAACTGACGGTTGAGGCCCTGACCCCTTATGAGTCCAATTTCTTCACCCGGGCCAACGATCTGGTGGAGCTGTTCCGCCGCATCGACAACCCCTATGTGGTTGGAATGTGCGATGTGGTTCCGCCCTTTGTCCAGCACGAGTCCATTATGGCCTACTTTGACAAGCTGGGCCCCAAGATGGACCATATGCACATCATTGACGGCGACAACGGCACCGACAGCCACATCATGCCCGGTGAAGGCTCCATGCCCCTGCAGGAGATGATGCACGAGCTGAAGCGAATCGGCTATGAAGGAACCGCCACCCTGGAGTTGGTCACCGGCTACATCAATGAGCCGAGAATGTACGCAAGACGGGCGGTGAACAACGTCCGGGCCATGATGGCTCAGGCCGGTATGGAGTAAGGTGGACATCAATGACCATTGACATTCATGTGCATCCGGCGTTTTATGCGCCGATTAACGAGGATCCGGCACGGGAGGAGCTGCGGCACCGGGAGCTGGACATCCACAAGAACGGCACCGCACCGCTGGAGCACATCTTCAATCAGATGCGCTGCGCCGGACTGGACCGGCTGTGTCTGCTGCCGGAGGATTATTCTTCCAGCGTGGGCTGTCTGGTGGAAAATGAGGAAATTCGCCGTCTGGTGGATCTGGCACCGGACAAGTTCATCGGCTTCGCCGGTGTGGATCCCCGGGATCCTGCCGCCTGTGAAAAGCTGGAGGACGCCTTCAGCCGTCTGAAGCTCAAGGGTCTGAAGCTTCATCCCGGACGGCACCATGTGATGCCCTCCGATCCCATGATGGAGCCGATTTACGCCATCTGCGAAAAATACAACAAGCCCATCCTCTTCCACGCGGGGCTCAGCTGGGAGCCGGACACCCTGACCAGCTACTGTCAGCCTCTGGCCTTTGAGACCGTGGCCGCGAAGCATCCCAGGCTGCGCATCTGCCTTGCCCACTTCGGATGGCCCTGGGTGCGGGAGACCGCCATGCTGATGGTGAAATATCCCAATGTCTACACGGACACCGGTGCCCTTTATTTTGACAACGCGAAGGAGTTCTATACCCAGATGCTGACTCGGGATATCCCCATTACCTGGATTGACCGGAGCCTGCGGCATCAGGTAATGTTCGGCTCCAACAATCCCCGGTTTGAGCAGATCCGCATGGCCCAGGCCATTCGGGAGTTGGGCTTCCGGGAGAGCACGCTGGAGCTGATCATGGGCGGCAACGCCATAGAGTTCCTGGGCGGACTGGATTGAGGAGGCGGCACCATGTTTGTGAAAACCATCCATCTGCTGACAAAGCAGTACGTTCAGTTTCAGGTGATTACCCCGGAGGTCGAGAAAATCGTGGCAGAAAGCGGCATTCGGGAGGGTATGGTCACCGTACTGACCAAACACACCACTACCGGTGTGACAGTCAACGAAGCACTGGAATGCCTGGAGAGCGATATGCAGAATGCGTTGGCGCTCTTTGCTCCGGAGGATCGTCCCTACAGCCACGCCCGGATGCTCCGGGACTACGGTTCCACCGCCGGAAATCCCACCGGGCACCTGAAGGCCATGCTCACAGGAAATCATTGCCATTTTCTGATTCACGACGGCGTTCTTCAGCGGGGCGGCGCGCAGGATGTCTATTTCTGCGAGTTTGACGGCCCAGCTTCCAGAAATGTCCTTGTCATTGTTGAGGGACAATAACCGATTATGACAATGACCTCCGTAATGCAGGTCTTGTTGTGATAAACCTGCCGGGAAAGGCAGAAAATTACCGACACTGCGCATACCCCAAAAATACATTCGCTGCGGATTGCACAGCTGCAGCCGAGGAAAAAGTGAAAGGAGAGACATTCATTATGTCAAAAAATCCCGCGGAAAAGACCGATCTCGGTCGTAAACTTGGCCTGGGCGCAGTTCTGGCGCTGGGCGTCGGCACCACTGTCGGTTCCGGTATCTTCTCTTCCCTGTCTGAGGTAGCAGGCGCTGCCGGCAGCAGCCTGTTCCTGGTGCTGGCCTTCGTCATCGGCGGCCTGCTCCAGATCCCCGCCAACTTCTGCTACGCAGAGCTGGCTTCCGCCTACCCTGAGGACGGCGGTCAGTACGTCTATTTCCGGGAAGCCGGTTCCCGTCCTCTGGCCTTCCTGTGCGGCTGGATCAGCTTCTGGGCCACCGATCCTCCCTCCATCTCCATTATGGCTCTGGCCATTGTGAACTATTTGGCTTTCTTCATCCCGATTCACGGTCTGGCGCTGAAGCTCATCGCTGTGGCCTTCGTGTTGGTGTTCATGTTTGTGCATCTTCGCTCCGTTGAGGGCGGCGGCAAGTTCCAGACCGTCATCACCGCGCTGAAGATTCTGCCCTTCGCCCTGATCATCGGCATCGGCGTGTTCTTCATCAAGGGCGACAACTTCCTGTCTACCGCGCCTCTGGCCGGCTTTGCAGGTGCCGGCAGCATCATGGCCCTGCTGGCCGGTGTCTCCGCTACTACCTGGTCCTATGATGGCATGGGAGCCGCCTGCTATATGTCCGGTGAAATCAAGGATCCCGAGAAGAATCTGCCCCGGGGCCTGATCCTGACCGCCTTCATCGTTCTGGCTCTGTACGCCGGTCTGACCTCCGTGGCTTCCGGTCTGCTGACCGTGGATGAGCTGGCTGCCTCCGATGCGCCCATCGCCCTGCTGGCATCCAAGATCCCCTTCATCGGCAATTATGCCGGTACGATTGTGGCGATCATGGCCATCATCGTGGTCATCGGCTCTCTGTCCAGCTGCATCATGTTCCAGCCCCGGATCGAGTACGCCATGGCAAAGGACGGTCTGTTCTTCAAGTCCTTCGCCAAGGTTCACCCCAAGTATGAGACTCCCTACTTCTCCATCCTGGTGCAGTGCGCCGTGGCCATCGTACTGATTTTCGCCACCAGCCTGTCCGACCTGCTGGGCTACTTCACGCTGGTCGCCCTGCTGAAGAACTTCCTGACCTTCGGCACCATCTTTGTTCTGCGTAAGAAGAAGGACTACAACCCCTCTTACCGTCTCCCCCTGGGCCCTGTGATGCCTCTGATCGCCATGTTCATGACCGGCACCCTGATTGTTTCCACCTTCGTGTGGGCGCCTGTGGCTGGCCTGGTCTGCGCCGTTGTGGCTGTTGTCACCGGCCTGCCCGTGTACTATATGTGGGAGAAGCAGAACCGGAAGGCAGCCTGATTCCTGCTTGACAGCGATGCGAGTCCCAGTGTAAAATTTCCCTGAGGGCTGTACGGTCCACAAAAGCAGAAAGGAGATAGGATTTATGGAACAAAAGCAGCGTGTCCGCCATCGTGAGGAGGCTGTTGAACTGATTGAGTGCTATCTCCAGACAAACGATATTCCGCCCCACGGGAAGCTTCCCGCGGAACGGGAAATGTGTGAAATGTGGGGGCTGAACCGCACAACGCTCCGCGCTGCCATCCGCCGTTTGACGGAAATGGGCAAACTGTACAGCCTGAAGGGATCAGGGACATATGTTGCGCCGCCCAAGCTGGAGCGCAATCTTCAGGATGCAAAGTCCACCACGGAATCCGTCAGAGGGGATGGGCGTCAGCTGAAAACCACGGTACTGGAGTCTGAGGTGATTCTTGCAGACCACTATATTTCAGAAAAACTACAGGTTCCGGAAGAAACAAGGGTTTTGTTTATGCGCCGACTGCGGATTATGGACGGTGTTCCCTACATGATCGAAACGAATTATGTAAACCTATCCCTTTGCCCGCGCCTGATCGACCACGATTTTACCAATGAGTCATTGTATCGGGTGCTGAGTTACTATAATGTTTTCCCATTCAGCGGAGAAGAAAGCATTGGAATCACATATGCGACAGAATCGGAAGCAAGGCAGCTTCGCATAGACGAGGGTGGCAGCCTGTTCTTCCTGACCGGCATTGCCCGGGACTACAACAATGTTCCGGTGGAGTTCTTCAAGTCGGTGGCAAGACCAGATATGGTTCGTTTCTCCAGCATCCTGCGCAAGTATCGAACGGAGTCTGAAAGGAGATAACCTCTATGAAACTGGCAGCAGTTGGAAGTAACTGCGTTGACTTCTACAGCAATATTGAAAACGGAAAGGCATATCCCGGCGGCGGACCCGTCAACATGGCGGTTTACACGGTTCGCCTGGGGGGCGAGGCCTCCTATACCGGCCCGGTGGGCGATGACGTCTACGGAAAAATCATGCAGGAGGCCATCGCGGCCAAGGGTGTGGATACCTCCCATCTGCACGTCAAACCCGGCAAGACCGCCGTCTCTCAGGTGGAGCTGCTGGAGGGTGAACGGGTATTCGGCGATTATGAAGAGGGCGTTCTGGAGGACTATACCCTCTCCGAGGAGGATATGGACTTCATCCAGACCCACGACATGGTGGTCTGTGACCTGTGGGGCAAGGTTGAGGGGCAGTTCCAGGCGCTGAAGGCCCGGGGCATCCCCACTGCCTTTGACTGCGCCACCCGTCCCGAGGACGAGGCCAGCCAGATCGCCATGCCCTATACAGACTACCTCTTCTTCTCCAGTGATGACGGCGACACACCTGCCCTCCGGGATCAGATGAAGGGCTACCACTCCCGGGGTCCCAAGCTGGTCATTGCCCTGCTGGGCGAGCATGGCAGTCTGTGCTACGACGGAAGCGAGTTCCATAAATTCGGCATCGTTCCCTGTGAACACCTTGTGGACAGCATGGGCGCAGGCGACAGCTACATCGCCGGCTTCCTGTACGGCATTGTCGAGGGTCTGACCATCGATGAGGCCATGGAGAAGGGGGCGGCCAACGCCACCGAGACACTGAAGTATTTCGGCGCATGGTAAGAAGATAACCAATTTCGGAGGGATCCCAATGGATAAAGCAAGCGGATTGACGCCCCTGTATATGCAGCTTCGCGAGATCGTGCGCTATAAAATCGAGACTGGGGAATTTGCGCCCTGTACGGCGCTGCCCTCCGAAAATGAGCTGGCGGATGAGTACGCCGTGACCCGGCAGACCGTTCGCAACGCCATTGACACTCTGGTGAATGAAGGTTTGCTGCGGCGTGTGGCTGGAAAAGGCGTCTTTGTCCTGGGAACCCGCATAGAACGGGATCTGGAAGTACTGAAAGGGTTTACCCAGACCATGCTGGATCGAAATGTGATGCCCTCTATCAAGGTTCTCAAGAAAATGATACGTCCTGCCGGAGCAAAGTACGCCATGATGTTTGGGATTCATCCGGCAGATGAGATCTTCTATATCAAGCGGATGTGCTATGGCAATGGCAAGCCGGTTTCCCTGGAAGAGATTTATGTTCCCCGGAATCTGGTGCCCAAGATTCAGGGCATTGACCTTTCTGTGTTTTCCCTGTACGAAATCTACGAGCTGTACGGAATCAAACTGGAGCAGGCACGGCAGACCTTGGATCTGGTGCATCTGGATCCCAATGACGCCAATTTGCTGGGCATTACCACCCAGACGCCGGTGCTTCTGTTTGAATGTACAAGCTATGATGAGCAGGGACGCATCATCGAGCAAAGCCGCAGCTATACCCGGGGAGACAAGGGCCGGTTTACTGTGCACTTCCAGCGATAATGCGGGAGGAGAAAAACAATGGGATTGTTTACGGGGGATTTTTACTCCGAAAGTCTGGCAATGACCACCCAACTGAGGGTGATTTTTCCGGAACTGTCCAATGATGTGACACCGGTATTCGGTGGAGAACCCATGGTGCTGTACCTGCTGCACGGACTGTCAGCCAACAGCGGGGAGTGGACCCGGTTTTCAAAAATTGAATACTATGCCAAGAAGTACAATTTTATCATTGTGATGCCGGAGGTTCAGCGGAGTTTTTATTGTGACAGCATCTCCGGGCCACGATACTTTACCTATATTGCGGACGAGCTTCCGAAGATCTGTGAAAAATGGTTCCGCTTTGACAGCAGCCGGAAAAACACCTTCATTGCCGGCGAGAGCATGGGTGGCTACGGTGCTGTGAAGGTTGGCTTGAGCCGTCCGGAGCGTTTTTCCGGAATTGCTTCCCTGTCCGGTGTCCTGAACTATCCGAGGCTTGCACGGCAGGTGATGAATGGGCAGTGGCCCGATCTGCTGCCTCAGGAGCTGCGGGCTCTGCACGGGGCCACGGGTCTGCCTTCCGAAGAAGAGGATGTGATTTCTCTGGTCTGTCAGCAGGCGGGCAATCCCCAGCGCCCAAGGCTTATCCAGCTGTGCGGTACCTCTGATTTTCTCTATGAGGATAATCAGACCTTCCGCCGTGCGGCAGAAAAAGCCGGCTATGGACATATGTATCTGGAAGCACCGGGGGATCACGAATGGCCCTACTGGGACAAAGCGATTCAGTACGCATTCCAATTTTTCCGGAATATGGATATGAAGACCACACCAATCTATTAACTAGTTGTCTTTTTGTTAAGAAAGGATCGAATATAGTATGAATTACGAACCGAAAGCTTGGGCCGAGGCCAAAGGTGCCTGCCTGAGAAACTTCAACGAGCAGGGCGATATCGACAGTGTCAATGGCGCGCTGGCTCTGCGTCCCCAGATTGAGAAGATCGTGGATCAGATCTGGGAGGAAGGCTTTGACAACATCTATTTCATCGGTATCGGCGGCACCTACGCTTCCGCGATGCAGGTTGAGGTCTATATGCGGGGCAAGTCTTCTCTGCCCGTATATGTGGAGAATGCCGCGGAATACCTGACCACCGGCAACAAGCGGCTGACTGACCGCTCTGTGGTCATCTACTCCACCGTCTCCGGCAACACCAAGGAAATGGTGCAGCTCATTGACACTGTGAAGGCTCAGGGCGTGCGGGTGTTCGCCTTCATCGATACCCCCGGCTCCACCCTGACACAGGAGGGCAAGTGGGATTATCTGGTGCTCTACCCCAAGAACGAGCAGCTGAAATTCTTCATGGTCGCCAACTACCTGATGTACAAGAACGGCGAATTCCCCGACTATGACCGCTACAATCAGGAGATGGAAGCACACCTGGCACTGGATCTGGTGAATATTGAAAAAATCTCCGACGCATGGGCCTACGACTACGCGGAAAAGAAGGTTGCCTTCCTGAAGGAGCATCCCGATCTTCCCCACTACTTTGTGGGCGCCGGCAACCAGTGGGGCGCTACCTACTCCTATGCCATGTGCTACTGGGAAGAGCAGATGTGGATTCGTACCAAGTCCATTACCTGCCCCGAGTTCTTCCACGGTATGCAGGAAATCCTGGTGGCAGATACCCCTGTGACCCTGTTCATGGGCGAAGACGAGCAGCGTCCTCTGGCAGAGCGGGTGGCCCGGTTCCTGCCTAAGGTCTGCGGCAACTATACCATTATCGACACAAAGGAGCTGCCCATGGAGGGCATCAGTCCTGAATTCCGGGGCTCACTGTCCCATCTGATGATGCACGCCGTGAACAACCGCGTGGATGCTTACATGGAACTGTTCCTGCGCCATCCGCTGTCCATCCGCCGTTACTACCGGCAGTTCGATTATTGATATTTTCCTCTCCTTACTCCCTGCCGCGGGGGCTTCGGCCCCCAAAGCGGGCTGAGCGAGGGATTGTCAGCTCCCGGCCGTGCCTGGGAGTTTTTTTGCAAAGGAGAATGTGTATGCTTTGGATCGAGCAACTGTTTCATATCAAAAAGCCCATCATTGCCATGCTGCATCTGGATCCCCTGCCGGGAGATCCCAGATTCCGCTATGGGGATTCCATGGCAGCGGTGGTGGCTCACGCAAAAGCCGATCTGGCGGCTCTGCAGGATGGTGGCGTAGACGGCATCCTGATTTCCAATGAATTCAGCCTGCCCTACCAGCGTCATATGAATTTTGTGACACCGGCAGCCATGGCTTATGTGGTGGGCTGTTTGCGCGGCAGCATTCGTGTTCCCTTCGGCGTAGATTGCATATCCGACGGGGATGCTACCCTGGAGCTGGCTGCCGCCGTAGATGCGGACTTTGTCCGGGGAACCTTTAGTGGGGTTTATGTGGGTGACGGCGGCCTGTATAACAACGACTTTTCCGCGCTGCTGCGGCGAAAGGCAGCACTGCATCTGGATGCACTGAAAATGCTCTATTTTATCAATCCGGAGTCAGACAGGAATCTGGACACACGCCCTCTGTCAGAGATTGCCCGCTCCACGATCTTTAAGGCCCACCCGGACGGCCTGTGCATCAGTGCCAACGCCGCCGGTCAGGATGTGGATGATGCGCTGATCGCCAGCGTAAAGCAGGCAGCGCCGGAAGTGGCGGTGCTCTGCAATACCGGCTGCCGGCCGGATACCATCGCCCGGAAGCTGCGCCTTGGGGATGCCGCCGTGGTAGGTACCTACTTTAAGGAGGGCGGCAAACTGGAGAATGAACGGTTGGAGAATCTACGGGTGGACATCCAAAGAGTTCGGGAATTTATGGATGTGGTTTATCGGCTCCGGGCAGAGCTGGAGGAGTGCGAAAAATGAAACTGCTGGCCATGGATCTGGATGGCACCACTGTGAACCGGCAGGGTCATCTGGGCGAAAAGACCAAAGCGGCTCTGACCCGGGCCAGGAGCAGGGGGAATCGGGTGGTATTTGCCACCGGACGGCGGGACATCGATATGTTCTCCTTCTGGCCTGAGAGCAGGTACGCGGATTATCTGCTGTTGAACAACGGCGGAAAGCTGATTCGCACAGCAGACAACGCCGTGCTGTTCAACCGGACCATTCTCCCGGAACCCGCCAGGGCGCTGATTCAGCGCTGTCTGGAAGAGAATTGGCAGCTGCACGTTATCAGCGGCGACTACTGGGGCGTCAATAAGTGGAATGACGGCTTACAGGATTACATCGATTATTTAGGCACTGCGCCGGTGCGCTATCACCGGCTGACGCAGACGCCCTGGCAGTCCGTGGAGGGCTTCATGGCCACGGCGGATCGGATGCCGATTTGCGAATGGATTACGCAGCAGGCACTTCCGCTGAGTTTTGCACCCTCCGAGGATAACTGTACCGATATAATGGCTCAGAATATCAGCAAGTGGAACGGCTTGCAGCGGTTGATGGCGCTGCTGGGAATTCCTGCGGATCAGGTCATTGCGGCGGGGGACTACACCAATGATCTGCCCATGATTCAGGGGGCTGGTATCGGTGTGGCAGTTGCCAACGCACTGCCGGAGGTAAAGGCCGCGGCGGACTATGTGACGGAACGGGACTGCGATCACGACGCGGCGGCGGAAATCATCGAACGCTTTTTCTAAGGAGGCGAGAAAAATGTCACAGGCGTATTTTATGGGAATTGACACAGGAACCAACTCCAGCAAGGGTGTGATTATAGACGATAGCGGCAATGTGGTTGCCGTCTGCACTACCCAGCACGAAATGACAAATCCGCAGCCCGGCCACTATGAGCACGATGCGGAAAGAGATTGGTGGGGAGACTTCTGCACCATCAGCCGGAGCCTTCTGAAGCAGACCGGCATTGATCCCAAGCAGATCAAAGCCGTGGGCGCAAGCGCACTTGGAGCGGACTGCCTGCCGGTGGACGAGCATTGCAGCCCCCTGCGCAAGGCCATTCTCTACGGCATCGATGCCCGGGCTACCGATGAAATGGAACAGCTGACCCAATTGTATGGGGAGGAACAGATTCGCAAATGGTACGGCAGGCCTTTGTGCTCCAGCGACGTCATGCCGAAAATTCTGTGGATTAAGAACAAAGAACCGGAGGTCTATGCAAAAACCTACAAGTTTATTACCGGTTCCACCTATATCACCGCAAAGCTGACAGGCAACTATGTGGTGGATCGTTTCCTGGGTCTTGCCAGCTTCAATCCCCTGTATGACCCGCAAACCTGGGAGCCGGTACCGGAGCTGTGTGCCCCGATATGCCGCCCGGATCAGCTGGCGAAGGTGCAGGAGGCGGCAGATATCGCGGGCTTCGTTACCGCGGAAGCTGCGGCAGAAACCGGTCTGGCAGAGGGGACACCGGTTACCACCGGCACGGACGATTCCGGCGCGGAGGCCATCAGCTGCGGCGTGGTCAGCCCTGGTCAGATGATGCTTCAGCTTGGTTCGTCGGTATATATGATTCTGGGAACGGAAGGTCTGGTGGACGACGAGCAGCTTTGGCGGGAGGAATTTATCGTGCCTGGTCTGTGTGACATCTCCGCAGGAACCAACACCGCCGGAAGCCTGACAAAATGGTATCGGGACACCCTGTTTCCTGATGCAAAGGTGCTGGAAGCGGAGGGCGGCCCGGATGCCTACCAGACCATGCTGGCAGGCGTGGCAGAAATTGCCCCCGGCAGTGATGGCCTGATTACTCTGCCCTATTTCGCCGGAGAGCGCACCCCCGTCAACGACCCCCTTGCCCGGGGTGTCCTGTTCGGCCTGACGCTGTCGCACACCCGTGCGCACCTGTATCGCAGCGCTTTGGAAGGCGTGGGCTATTCCATAGCCCAGCAGATTGCGCGGATGCGCAGCCACGAAAATGTGGAGATCAGCAGAATCATTGCCGTAGGCGGCGGAACGCTGAACCCGGTGTGGATGCAGATGATTGCAGACATTCTGGGGATGCCGATTTGCTCGCCGGAGATTACTCTTGGGGCTTGCTTTGGCGACGCCATGATGGCAGCCCTGGCAGTGAAACACCCGGGGTTTGACAGCTACGATAGCCTGACTCGTTACATCCGGGAAGGGACAGTTTATACGCCCAATCCGGAAAACCACAGAGTTTACGCCAAATATCAGGTGCTGTATGACCGGCTATATCCTGTCACCGCAGAGCTGGCTCACGGGCTTGCGTCGCTTGCGGAGCAGTGCATCCCATAGAAAGGACTTACGCTACATGAAAACCATCTCACGATTGCTGACGCTGCTACTTACGCTGGCAGTGGTGTTCGGTTTGATGACTCTCACTGCCGGGGCGGCGGCGTTAAGTGAGGAGGATGCAGCCGCATACCTCGACGACTACGCCTCCAACGTTGGCTCCGACCCGGATTTTGACGCCAACATTGCGGATTCCATCCGTGTGGTTCGGGGGAGCATCGGCAGCTACGCCACCATTCTGTCCCTGCTGCCTCCTATCATCGCCATTGTGCTGGCGCTGCTGACCAAGGAGGTTTATTCGTCTCTGTTTGTGGGTATTCTCTCCGGCGCACTGATCTATTCCAACGGCAATGTCTGGAACATGGTGCTCACCACCTTTGATACCATGATCAGCAAAATCTGCGACAGCTGGAATGTGGGTATCCTGATCTTTCTGGTGATGCTTGGCATGATGGTGTCGCTGGTGAACAAGGCAGGCGGCTCCGCCGCCTACGGACGCTGGGCAAGCAAGCACATTAAAACCAAAGCAGGCGCGCTGGTTTCCACCAGCGTGCTGGGTATGCTGATTTTCATTGATGACTACTTCAATTGCCTGACCGTTGGCTCTGTCATGCGGCCCGTCACCGATAAGTTCAAAATCTCCCGGGAAAAGCTGGCTTACATCATCGACTCTACCGCAGCGCCAGTGTGCATTATCGCACCCATCTCCTCTTGGGCAGCGGCTGTGTCCAGCATTGCGCCGGAGGGGGAGGGACTGAACCTGTTCATCCGCTCCATTCCCTATAATCTCTACGCACTGCTGACCCTGCTGTGCGTCGTTGTGATGTCCGTCATGGGACTGGATTTCGGCAAAATGCGCATGGTGGAGTTGGCTGCCGCGTCCAAAGAAAGCGAGGAAAATGCAGCTTCCGACGAGATAAAGGGTACTGTCCTTGACCTGATGCTTCCCATCGGAGTGCTGATTGTCTCCTGCGTTACGGCTATGATCTACACCGGTGGCTTCTTCGATGCGGAAAGCGGCTGCTATCACAATTTTGTGGAGGCATTCGCCGGATGTGATGCCTCCCAGGGCCTGGTGCTGGGGGCTTTCGTGACCATTGTGATGACCATGCTCCTGTACCTGCCCCGGAGGGTTCTCACCTTTACCCAGTTTACCGATTCCTTCGTGGACGGCTTCAAGGCCATGGTACCTGCCATCCTGATTTTGACCTTTGCCTGGACCCTGTCCGGCATCACCAACCAGTTGGGCGCCAAGATCTACGTTGCGGAGCTGGTTCGAGGTACTGCCAGCGGCCTGGCCAATCTGCTGCCCGCCATCATTTTCCTCATCGGTGTAGGTCTGGCCTTCTCCACTGGAACTTCCTGGGGCACTTTCGGCGTACTGCTGCCCATTGTCTGTGCCGTGTTTCCCAGCGGCGAGCTGATGGTGATTTCCGTCTCCGCTTGTCTGGCAGGCGCGGTCTGCGGCGATCACTGCTCTCCCATCTCCGATACCACCATCATGGCCTCCGCCGGTGCCGACTGTAACCACATCGGCCACGTCAGCACCCAGCTTCCCTACGCACTGACGGTTGCGGGCGTGTCCTTCCTGGGCTACCTGCTGGCGGGCTTTGTGCAGAAGGTATGGATTGTGCTGCCTGTGGCGGTTGTGATGATGATGGCCACACTGCTAGTGATCCGGACTGTGCAGAAGAAGCACCTCGGATAATGCGGAACGAGACACTTCTCGGAAAGCTGGACCGCCCTGTTGAGAATACCGTAATCGAGTCCTATATCGTCCACCATACATGAAAAATCCGAACTTATTCCCCATGGGGAGTGGGTTCGGATTTTTTGTGGCGCTATTTAATTCTCACCTACACTCGCAGCCAGGCCCTGACCCTGAAGGAAATGGAAGCTGCTCTTTTGGACTAGAGATTGGATGCGGGAGAAGTAAGCACTTGACAGCTAATAAAATATTAGCGCATAATATAGCTAATAAAAGTTAGCCGAGCAAAGGGGTGGTTCTGCGCATACCAAACAGAGAATCCTTCTGGAAGCTCTGCGCCTGTTTTCCAAGAAGGGGTACGACGCAGTGAGTGTTGAGCAGATTGCGGACGCCGTGGATTTCAAAGCGCCGTCGCTGTACAAGCACTACAGGAGCAAACAGGATATTTTCAACGCAATTTTTAAGGAAACCGCTAGGCGGTATGGGGCGTTTACGGATTCCATATCCGTCCATCTGGGCGATTCCGGTCAGGATTCAGTCACTGCGTCTTATCATCATTTGGGTAAGATAGAATGGGAAATTGGTACGAAGGCTGGGCTGTCGGAAACTAACAGGAGGCATGATATGAAAAGCAAACTGACTCATTTTTGGAACCGTCTGAAAGCAGATGCAAAGCAGGACAATATGAAAAGGCGAGAATTGCAGAGCAGATAATCCGGAATGCTCTAACCGGGATTCAGGAGACTCTTAACCCTGACAACTACCTGCCTGCCGCAGAAAAAGAAACACCGCTTACAGAGGATTATATGCTTGCGCAATACCGTGGGGACAGTGGAGAGAAACACGCGGGGGTGCTGTTTATTCGGCGCAAAAGGGATGATGCTGTGAAGACGAAAGCCGGGGTTGAATATCCGTATAACCTCCCGTTCACGGTCGGTTCGCTTTCCCTTCAAACATCGTGGTCAGCAGCACCAGCGGCGAGGTCAGCACCATGGGATAGGCGTAGCGGAACTCAGCAAATACCGGCGTTCCCAGCCACAGCCCCACCGTCAGCACCAGTGCGGGCACCGCGATCAGCCATTGCTTCCGCTTTTGCAGGCAGCAGATCAGACAGCAGGCTGCCAGAATCCACACCCGCAGGCCGATGCTGTACAGTATCTGGAGCGCTGCGGGCTTTTCCGCAAACCGGAACCAGGCCGCGTACAGTCGGGCAATGGGATTCGTACCGGCAGTGGGGACGATGCCCACATTGTTTTCCTCCGCCTCCAGCGTGTAGATCCAGTAGAAATAGCCGCCGTTCCAGTAGCCCCGGGTCTCATCGATCCAGGCCTTCAGGTAATCGCCGGGATAGCGAAGGCCCAGAGAAAGGTAGAGCTTCCCGTACTGCCCCGCGTTCTGCCGGATAAACTCCACCTGATCGTAGCGGAAGGCTTCGTACTTGACGGGGTCCACAGTCTGGGGGTCGTACACCTCCCCCAGCTTGTCCATGAGGAAAATCTCCGACAGCAGCGCCTGCTGCTCCTGTGTCAGCGCCCGGTTGTTGGCAGCCACCCGGGCAATCTGCTGCATGGGCACGGCAAAGGCTTCCACCGGGTCGGTGCCCGGCACCTTTAAAATAGTCAGCACCGGGCCAATCATCACCCAGGAAAGTGCCAGTACCGCCAGCAGCACCAAGGTCAGCCGTTTCCGCTCTTTTCGCAGTACGATTGCCAGCAGCACCGCCGCAATGAGCAGCGCGTACCAGCCGTTGGTGCGCATCAGTGCCAACCCCAGCGCCCCTGCCGTAAAGGCGGCATAGTCCCATTTCCGGGATTTCCCCATACTTTTCAGCAGCCGATAAAAGGCGGCAGCCAGCAGCAAAGCCGACGCCCCGAAGGGCACATCTTTCCACAGGGTAATGCTGTAGACAATATTGTAGGGGAGCAGCGCGTAGACAAAAAGCGCCAGCCCCAGCCCCCATTTTGGCACGCCGATCTGGTACAGGGTCATGAACGCGTACCCGAACACCGCCGCCAGCAGCAGAATCTGGAAGCCGTGGTACAGGGCCACGCCGAAATTGATGTCTCCGGTGAGGGCCATGCCCAGCTTCACGAGCAGCCCCACCAGCCGGGTGTGGTAATAGGGCATGGTGTTGTCGTAGTGCCCGTAGAGCAACTGACCGATGGTGGTGTAGGAGTCCCGGGTCAGAATGCCGGGATAGCTGGCAAACACCAGATATCCCAGATCAATCACCGCCACAGCGGCAAATACACCCCAAAACGCCCACTTTGCGTGCTTCCGCTCCCGGGTTTCACCCCGCAGCGGCAGTCTTCTCAGCATACACCGGAGAATCTGGTATCCCACGCAGAAGCCGCCCAGCAGGTCCATGACGAAATTCAGCCGGTTCTGCATGGAAGCTGGTTCGTAGATTTCGTGGTTGCCCAGTGTCGCGGCGAGGGAGAACAGCCCCGCGAATACCCACAGGGCCGGGTGGTTCTTTCCGCCCTTCCGGTTGTCCCACAGGCACAGCAGTGCCGCCGCGCCGCACAGAAGGTACACGCTGTAATAGGTGTCCGTTCCGGCGAGGGCGGACAGGTCAGTAAGCCAGACGTAAATGAGCAGCGCCTGCACCACCATGGCTGCCGCCGGATTCCACTTTTTCCGTATCATTTTTTCACCCGTTTCCTGTGAATTACCAGCAGAACACAGCCAAAATACCGCTGATTCCGCAAAAATGCTTCCATGCTTGACCCCCAGCTGTCCGGCCCTCGGGAATCCCGAAAGGTGTTGTAGCCCACAAAGCCCGACTGCGTGGGCTTCACCGCCACAAAATGGGCCCCGGCTCTTCCCTTTTTCGCCCAGTGGTAGAACACAATGCAGGCGTCGGCGGCTTTGGCTTCCTCGTCGAACCGTTTCCGGTCGAACACCAGCTTACAGGGAAAGCCCCATTTTTCAAAGCACCGCTGGGGCCCCCAGAAGGAGGTGCCAAAATTGCCGTGAATCAGCGGCAGCTGCCACTCAAAATAGCGAATCAGCTCGTCAATGTCCGTGGTGCAGCCCAGTATTTTCAGGGCGTTGTAGGTGGCAATCCAGCCGCAGCCCACCTCCGCCGAGGAACGCAGGCCATAGCGGTGGACTTCCTTCGGAATGTCGTGCTGATTGCAGATCATGCCTTCGCTTCCAGCGGGTGGGCCGCGATGTATTCATCCAGCAGCTCCGCCGCGCAGACCACCATCCGGGTGCAGGGACGGTTTTTGTAAAATTCCGCCGTCCGGGGCGTGGGGCTGGGGGTGGAGGGGGGATTCTTCAGAATTTCCCGGCAGATAATGCTGCCGTTGCGCTCCCGGAATTTCCCGGCAAGCTCCTGCACCAGCGCGTAGTGGGCTTTCTTGGCCCGGTCCTTTTCACCGGGGTCGTCGTAGCCGTAGAGCACGCCCAGTACCATCAGCATCCCGCTGACCGCGCCGCAGACCTCCCGCATCCGGCCCATGCCGCCTCCAAAGGAGGAGGAAAGCTTTGCCGCCAGCTCCGGCTCCATGCCGGTGACATCGCAGAAGGCTACCGCCACCGCCTGAGCGCAGTTGCTTCCGTTTACAAACAATTCCGCCGCTTTTTCTCTGTGATCCATGGTTATTCTCCTTCCAAATGTACCGGCACACTGCCGCTGATTTCCATTGTATCCTCGCTGACGTGGCAGGCTGCCGCCAAGATTTGCACGCCCTGCTCCGCCGCTTCCCGCAGCGCCGCCCCGAAATTTGGGTCGGTGCGGTCGTTGGGATGCAGGTATTTCACGTCCTCCATCTGAATAACGAACAGCACATAGGCTCCATAGCCCTGCCGAGCAGCCGCCGCCAGTCCCCGCAGATGCTTGGCCCCCCGCTCCGTGGGAGCGTCCGGGAAAGCGCAGACGCCAGTTTGCTCCAGCGTCACGCCCTTGACCTCCAGAAAGCAGGGCTTTCCATGGAGCGTGAAGGAAAAGTCGAACCGGGAGTCCCCGTGCACCGTCTCCGGGCGCAGATTTTCGATTTTCCCCAGCCCACCGCCTTCCAGCCATTCCCGGGCGGCAATATTGGGAGCCTGCGAGTCCATATTGATAAGCCGCTGGCCCTTCTTCACGGCGATCAGGTCATACTGGGTCTTCCGCGCCGGGTTGTCGGAACGCTGGCACCAGACCGGCGCCCCGGGCACCAGCAGTTCCCGGCACCGCCCTGTATTTTTCACGTGAACCACCTGCGCCTGCCCGCCGATTTCCACATGGGCGATAAAGCGGTTTGGCCGGCTCAGGAAGGTTCCGGGAACCATATTGGCATAGTGCATGGCCGCACCCCCTTCTTTTAAGTTAGAATACCAGAAATCCGGCGGAAATCAAGGGTAGATGTTAAAAAATTGTTGTTGACTTTTTTGAAAAATGTGGTATAATACACCCTGTTCCGACATGGAGGCATAGCTCAGCTGGTTAGAGCGCATGCTTCACACGCATGAGGTCACAGGTTCGAGTCCTGTTGTCTCCACCAATCGCATATAGAGGATTTGTGTAACGGTAGCACACCGGACTCTGACTCCGTTTGCGGGGGTTCGAATCCCTCATCCTCTGCCAAAAAACACGGATACCCATTTGGGTATCCGTATTTTTTTCGCATTGGAGGGATTCGAACCCATCTGAATGCAACACCCCGGTGGGGCGTTGCTCGTCACCGGCTGGACGGTGACGACTCCTTATTTCCATCGAATCCCTCATCTCTTTTCCTCATCATCCGTCCAGAAGTCAGACCGCATACCTACACCCCCATTTTTCAGGAAAGCATGAGGTCTGAATTATGTCCAAGAAACTATCTTTATCTGGACAATCCCGCAAAACCGTTGAGGGATTGTCTGAAACACCATAACCATATATCAAAAGGAAAGCGAAAAGAAGGAGATCCCCTAATCCCCTTGTTTTTTCAGCCTGTTATGATACTATGACAGTGCCACACAAGTCCAAATTCAACCAATCACAGGGGATGTGTTTTTGCTTTGGTAAAAACGCATTCTCCGCTTTGCGTCCTCTGTGGATGTTGAAGGATTTGTGTAGCAACAAATGGAGCACTGCGTTTTTCGGTTTGTGGCTCCATTTGGGGCTACACACTTTTTTACAATACAGAAAGAAGGATGGAAATGCAAAAGATAATTTCTCTTGTTCTGGTGCTGGTGATGTGCTTGTCTCTGTGTGCTTGCGGAAAAAGCGAAGCGGTAAAAAATGTGGAAGCCATGATTGCTGCCATAGACACCGTCTCCATTGAGAATCTGGACGCAGTGTATTCGGCTATGAATGCTTATGACGCGCTGTCCAAAGAAGATGCCGAAAAGGTAAAGAATTACGATGCAATGACGGATGCTCTGGACCAGTGGCTGGAAGCGAATCTTCCCCGCCAATGGGTCTATCAGCCGACCTACTTTCACGTTATTGAAGAAATGTATAATAAAGTGGATTTAACGCTGAATGAAGATGGCAGTGCTGTAGGTAATCATGTTTCTGGTCCGTGGCGAGTAGAAGATGGTGTTTTGAAAATTGATGCCGGCAAGTCTGATTATGTCTACTACACCTTCTTCGAGGACGGAAAGCTGTCAATCGGTTCCACGGGTACTAAAATGATACCTGTGGAAGAATATCGTGCCATGCTGGATGATATGTTTATGAGCGTAGAAATTACACCTGAAAATGTTGCAGATTATTGCGAAATCGTGATCTATACAGAGATCGACGAGGATGACTTCGGTGTAGTAACCGGAGATACCCGCACATATCCCACACTTGCAAGTAAGGTCTACGACAAGGGATTGATTTACTTTGAAGGCTCCGACGATCTAGCCATTGAACTGCTCATTCCGGAGCATACTTATCAGTACCAATCCAGGGGTAGAAAATGGCGCACACAGACAGACGAGGCGGATGAATTTGTGTTCAAGCGTACCCCCTATGGAAGCTCCGGCCCTACACTGGGTCACAAGAGTGTAAAAAACGAATATGAAGCGATCCATGACATCACGGCAGAGCAGATTACCTTTGGCCGTGTCACTGGTAAAATCGTGTTCGTCCGCTCTGAGTATGTTAAAAATGTGACAAAAGATACAAATTCCTCTTCCCGTCTGCTGGTCTTATCGAATGACATAGAAGTACATTCCGGTAGCTGGAAAGATGGTCTGAAATATTGACGTTTTTCATTTTAGACAGGGAGCCAATCACGGCTCCCTGTTTACTTATCCTTCCAAAAGAGAAATGTATTTATAAACCGTTGTCCTGCTCAAATCGCACACCCTTGACAGTTCGGTGATATTGAGTTGGCCGCTTTTATATGCGGGATAATGCCGAAGGAAGATTGCGGGGATGCTGTCCTTGGTTGTCTGCGGTCTTCCAAGCCTCGACGATGCTTCACACGCATGAGGTCACAGGTTCGAGTCCTGTTGTCTCCACCATACAGAAAAAATCCGAACTACTTCCCAGTCGGGAACGGGTTCGGATTTCTTCTTGATATCGAAGATATTACATACTGAGCCCGCGCCCCCGGTTTTGCCTTGCGCATAACCGGGGGCTTTGTACATTCGACGAAACAATCCTCTTTCGGTACAATCATAGCATCAACCAAAAGGAGGACTGCATATGGAAATTCAGTACATTCGCGTTGGAGATTACTATATTCCAGACCTGACGCTACCGGAAGAACCCCGCCCCATGCGTTCCTCGGCGAGGCACCCGTAACGGACATGCATTGATTTTCACACCGGACCCCTTGGCGGCACTCGGAAGTCCCTTTACGGGGGTAGATTTGACGTTGATAATTATTTTGAGACAGCCCTTCAGAATAGTGCGTCAAGATTTAAGGGGTTTTCTCAGCGCTTAATGTCATAATTCATGTTCATCAGATTGCGGATGCTGTCCACATCATCGGTAATATTGCCGTCACCATGAATGGTGTGCTTGATCACACTGGAGGCAACCACGAAATTGATCATGTCCATAGGCTTGTAGCCATTCATATAGGCGTAGATCAGTCCGCTGGCAAAGGCGTCCCAGCCACCTACACGATCCAGAATATTGAAGGTAAACAGCTTACTCTCAAAGGTGTGGCCATCGTACCACATAAAGGCCTTCAGACTGTTTTCACTGCCGGAATGGGCAGTGCGGACGTGGCGGGCGATGCATTTCAGGTTGGGATACCGTGCCACGAAAGCGCCGAATACCTCATCCTGGGCTTCATAGCTGGGATTCATGGGCAGACCATCTTTCTTATCTCCCTTGCTGTGATCGGCTTCGTCTTTCCAAAGGTGGTAGGGCTCAATTCCGAAAAGAACATCGATGTAAGGCAGACACAGGGTGCAGTAGTCTCTGGCTTCTTCCCAGCTCCACAGAAGGCTGCGGAAATTGCCGTCAAAGCTGACAGTCAGACCTTTTTCTTTTGCGGTGCGCATGAGTTTGAGAATAAAATCCGCGCAGCTTTTGCTGAGCGCTGGGGTGATCCCGCTGAGATGCAGCCAGTCAAAGCCTTCCAGCAAAGCGTCCACATCAATCTTTGAGAAGTCGTACTCCGTAATGGCACTGTGCTTCCGGTCGTAGGTCACCTTGCTGGGACGGACACCGTATCCGGTTTCCAGATAATAGGTTCCTAGGCGGTGGGTAGGGGTTTCTTCCGGAGTAGAAAAATCGACCGGACGCCCGAGGAAGACAATCTGCTGGAACTGATGGAACACGGCGGCAGCCGGGTCAGTATTGGAAATCTGTCCGCGCCGATACAGTGGTGTCAGCAGAATCTTGGAGGTGCCGAACATGAATGAGAAATTGTCACGAAGGCTGGGCTGGCTGGGACTGGTGAGCCTGTTGTCCTACACTGCTGCCGTGGCCTTTTCACCCCTGGCTTGCCCGGGGTACGACTGGATATCGCAGGCGGTCAGCGACCTGTCTGCGGACTTCGCCCCGTCACGGGTACTGTGGAGCCAGCTGGGCGCTCTGTATATGCCCTGCGGCATCGTCTGCGTGACCATGTGCTGCGTAACCATAAAATACCATTTCAACCGGGTAGTTCGGGCAGGCATTTATCTGTTTGCCCTGATGAACTGGATTTCCACTGTGGGCTACACCATGTTCCCCTTGACCCAGGCGGGTATTTCCGGGCAGTTTCAGGATGTGATGCACCTGATTGTCACGGCGGCGGTGGTGCTGGTGTCCAGCGCATCCCTGACCCTGATTGCCTATGGCGGCCTGCGGCAAAAATCCTGTCCCGCGCTGGGGAAATGGGCGCTTTTCGCGCTGTGTCTGATGATCGCCGGTGCTGTGGGAACAGCCGTTCTTCCCCATGCGTACTTCGGCATCTCGGAACGGTTCAGCGTGTTCGCCTGCTCCGGCTTCACAGCGGTGCTGGGCATTTTCCAGAGCCGGGGATGGGAAAAACAGGAGGTTTTATGAAAAAAGTCGGAAAAATTCTGCTGGTGATCGGGTGTATCATCGGCATTGCGGTTTGCGGCATTGGCCTTGCGATGAAAAAGCAGGTCAGCCGGATGTACGAACAGCTGGACGCGGCTACCGTGGTTGCGCTGGATCATGTGGCGGACGGTACTTATGAGGGCACCGCGGAGACCCCGCTGGTAAAGGTGACGGTTGCGGTCACCGTAGAGAACCACACTCTGAAGGACATTCAACTGCTTCGCCACGAAAACGGAAAAGGTGCCCCGGCGGAAGCCATGCTCCCGGAAATGCTCCGTCAGAATACCAGCGAAGTGGACACCGTGTCCGGGGCAACCATGTCCAGCAAAGCCATCCGCGCCGCCGTGCGGGACGCGCTGGCGAAGGGAGCTGAGAAAGCGGATTATTCTGAAAATAACGGGAGAACTGACATGAAAAGCAAATTACCGAATTTCCGGAACCGTCTGAAAGCGGATGTAACGCAGGACAACAAAGCCAAGGTGGCAATGGCGGCGCAGACCATTCAGAATGCGCTGACCGGGATTCGGGAGACGCTGAACCCCGACAATTACCTGCCTGCCCCAGAAAAGGAAACACCGCTTACAGAGGATTATGTGCTTGCGCAATACCGTGGGGACAGTGGAGAGAAACACGCGGGACGACTGTTCGTTCTGCGGAAAGAGGGATGATATAGACTTGTTTATGAGATTTGAATATTACGATTGGCTGCTCCAGGAGCAGGAGCGGAAACAGCGAACACAGCTTCCCCGATGGGCGGTTGCAGAACGATTGGATTATGTGGATTCCTTCATGGAATCCGGTTACAGCAGGTCCTTCACCAGAGACAGGGCAGCTTCATCCGCAATCAGAGTAAAGTCGGGATGCAGC